>PDWI01009363.1_pt1 | contig 11280 bp, 8 predicted proteins | sample 1430891 | NCBI WGS metagenome assembly PDWI01 (sample SAMN01162508, study PRJNA174530) | Oral metagenome, whole genome shotgun sequencing project. | biome: Marine environment; feature: Marine mammal; material: Swab sample of the gingival sulcus; isolation source: swab sample of gingival sulcus... | reverse complement strand
CTAAAAGCGGATCTTCATCAGTCAAACTGATAAGCATGGAGCTTATGTGCTGATTAGAGGGAAAATCAGCATTCCATGTTGTCTGCAATGTTTGGAGTACTTCGGCTTTGTTATTAATAAAAGCTTCCAGCTTAGTTGCGTAGTGCTGTGAGGTTTCGCTTAGTCGGTGTTGAAAGGATTCATTCAAGAAAAATTTTGTTCTTGAGTATGAAATAATTTGTAAGATGGATACAATAATTATAGTTGGAATTAATACAAAGGCTAAAAGCTTTTTTGACAGGGAAAACATATGCTTTTTACCTCTTTCTTTGGATAAATTTATATCTAATGGGGGGGGTAACTGTTCATAAGGACTCCTTACAAAAAAAATTGATGAAACTGTTGCGTATTTTTATATTGAAATGGATGGTTATATAACTGTTTTAAATCTAACTAAGCAAATGATATAAAATTTAGTTTATAGTGTCAACCTTATAGCATCTCATCATTGACAAATCGGCATAGCGTTGCGTGCAAAAGCTGTTTACTGCATTTCCAGCTCACCATCCTCTACATTGTATACTGTTTTTGGAGTAAACGCTTCAAAAAGATACCGGTAGCGGCAAGGATACTGTTTGGTAATTTAGTAATCAGATGTATGTGTCTGTAAATCTTATAATCTATAAGAAGCGGATATCTTTCTTATAAGCGGGGCTTTTATGATTCATTACGATAAGACGTATAAAAGGTATCTTGTTTTTGCAAGGACTTCTATAGGTTACTAGTACTTTTTCAGTTTTTCCGATATGGTATCTCCTATGAAAAGGTGTATTATTTCTTGCTGTTTTTTTGTGTTTATTTGTATGATTATGTCATGTACTACTGTAAAATCTTCAGATCTTTGTATCTCGGATGAATTTGATGATACGGAATATATTCAAACACTGTTAAACAGTGATAAGAAAGAAATAATTATTCCTGCGCAACAAAGACCGTGGGTCGTTCTCCCGTTAGTATTTAAGAATAAAGAAAATAAAACTCTTATTTTTGAAGCAGGCTGTATCATTCGTGCGAAGCGAGGATATTTTAAAGATGTAAATGATGTTCTTTTTACAGTAGAAAACTGTAAAAATATTACTATTAAAGGATATGGCGCTGTTCTGAAAATGAACAAAGAAGATTATTGGTCATCTACGTATACCAAAAGTCAATGGCGGGACGGCGTTGCAATATATAATACATCAGATTTAATTATTGAAGGTTTAAAAGTACAAAGTACCGGCGGAGACGGGATCTATATAGGACAATCGGGCGGAATTGAAACCGTATGTAAGAATATCACGCTCAAACATCTGGTTTTGGAAGATAATCACCGTCAAGGTATCAGTATTATTTCTGTAGACGGGCTTTTAATGGAGGGCTGTTCTGTATTTGGTACAAACGGAACATTACCGAAGGCAGGGATTGATTTTGAACCGAATGATGGTGATTACGGTTTTACCAATGTTTTAATAAAAAATTGTACATTTCGTTATAACAAAGGATCCGGTATTCATATATTTCTTAAAACCTTAACTAAAGATTCAGTACCGGTTGATATAACGATAGAGCATTGTGTGCTTGCATACAATGGTTGCGGTTTATCAATTATGGCGATTCCTAAAGGCGTGAAAGGTACGGTTAATATCATTAACACAACCATCAAAGGGATGCAGTATATACGGACACCCAAGAGCTTTACTGTTTTTTATAAGTAATCTCATTATATATCTATTGACATAAAAAGCTAAATGCTTCAAAAATGTTTGCTTGGAGTATATGTTACGCTAGGAGGTATGATCTGAGTGAAAGGATGTGAGGTTACGATTGAAAATATATCAAAGTCTTTCGGAGATTTTCATGCAGTTGATTCTGCTAATATCAGTATTAAACAAGGTGAATTTTTTTCACTGTTAGGTCCGTCGGGCTGCGGAAAAACAACGCTGCTTCGGATGATTGCTGGTTTTGAACAACCCGATTCGGGCATTATTGCCTTTGACGGAAAAGATATTACGGGAATAGAAGCGAACAAACGGCAGTCAAATACGGTATTTCAAACCTATGCATTGTTTCCTCATCTTTCAGTATATGAAAATGTGGCGTTTCCCTTACGGCTGCAAAAATTCCCAAAACAGGATATTGATAAGAAAGTAACTGATTACCTTCACTTAGTACAGCTTGATGCTCATATCAATAAAAAACCGCATCAATTATCAGGCGGACAAAAACAGCGGGTTGCTATAGCGCGCGCGCTGATAAACGAGCCGAGTGTACTATTGCTTGATGAGCCGCTTTCCGCACTTGATGCAAAACTCCGTGCCAATTTGTTAATTGAATTGGATAATTTGCATGACAAAATCGGTATTACCTTTATTTTTGTTACGCATGACCAAAGTGAAGCCCTTTCAATTTCAGACCGTATTGCCGTTATGAATCAGGGAAAGGTATTGCAGATCGGCAGTCCCTATGAAATTTACGAACAGCCGGCAACAGCCTTTGTGGCAAAGTTTATCGGAGAGACCAACCTTTTTGAAGCAACCGTTGTCAAATGTGAGCCGCATACGGATGATTTTATGGTAACACTTGATACTCCCTCGCTGCAAACACAGGTAAAAATTACTGATAATGATAAAACTGAAATAGGACAGCCGGTTTGTTTTACCGTCCGTCCCGAAAAAATCCGTATTTCTTTGGAAAAACCGCAATCCAATACAAAAGAGTTAAATATTTTCCGCGGTATTGTAGATGAACCGATTTACTCGGGCTTTCAGTCAAAGTTTTTTGTAAAGCTGGAATGCGGTGTGATGATACAGGTATTTAAACAGCATCAAACATATCTTGAGGACGGGCCGGAAATTGAATGGAAAGATGAAGTGTTTGTTTCATGGTCGGCAAATGACGGGTATATTGTGGAGAACCTACAGTAATGAAACGGAAAGAAGTACGGTCGCTGTTTTATAGCTTTCCGATGGGGGCGTGGTTTACTGTTTTTTTTGTTGTACCGCTTCTTATCATTGCATCGTACAGCTTTATGAAAAAGGGGCTGTACGGCGGGGTTGTATTTGAAAGAAGTTTTTATGCGTATGTACAGCTTTGGTCGGCGGATTACGGTATTCTTTTTTTTAGAACCTTATGGATTAGTGTACTGGTAACTTTTTTATGTATTGTTATTGCTTTACCTGCCGGATATGCTATTGCGCGGAGTAAACATCAGCTCTTTTTTCTTTTTTTAATTGTGATTCCCTTTTGGACAAATTCACTGATTCGTATTAATGCATGGATTGCTATTCTGGGAAATCAGGGTTTTTTAAATAGCTTGTTTAAAAGATTACATCTTATTACGCACAGTTTGCCTCTTTTATACAGCAGGACATCAGTGATATTAGTGCTGTTATATATGTCTTTGCCGTATGCAATTTTTCCGATTTTTTCTGCAATTGATAAATTTGATTTTTCATTATTGGAGGCTGCACGCGATTTAGGTGCGGGAAAAACGCAGTCGATTATGGTTATTTTGCTGCCGAATATTCGTGCCGGAATAATAACTGCCATTATATTTACCTTTATTCCGGTTTTCGGTTCATATACGGTTCCGCTCCTTGTCGGCGGAAAAGGTTCGTATATGCTTGGGAACTTAATTGTTGACCAAGTAACAAAAATACGGAATTGGCCGCTTGCTTCAGCCTTTTCTGTTTTGATTACTGCATTCAGTACAATGTGTGTTATTTGGATGATGTATATCAGTATAAAACAAGAGAAGAAACAGAAGAGGAAGGGCTAATGGAAAGCATCAATTACAGGGAAGAAAAAAAACACCCCGCAGCCGTTCACGGTAAATACCGCTCCGCTTCCAATAGCCCGTACCGTAAACTGACCGGATGGTTTAAAAAAAAGAAAAAAGGCACCGAGGCTTCGCGGCATGCACGGCGGGCATATAAGAATTTACCGCAAGTATCATTTTCGATGACGGTCTTGGTATTAACGCTTATTTTTCTTTTTTTACCGCTCATTGTTATTACCGTTTTTTCCTTTAACAGCGGTAAAGCGCTTGTGTGGAATAGTTTTTCATTGGAATGGTATTATAAGTTGTTTTTTCATTCTGAAAGATTATGGCATTCATTTATCAATAGTTTGATTGTTGCCTTTGTTTCTGCTTTTATTGCAGTGGTTATGGGAACCTTTGCCGCCTTGGGGGTTCAGTGGTACCGTTTCAGAGGGCGTGCATATATTCAGACGGTTAGTCTGCTGCCGATGGTTTTACCCGAAGTGGTTATCGGAATGTCGATGCTGATCTTTTTCTCCGCACTGAATATTCCGCTTGGCTTTTTTACGATTATCAGTGCACACATTACTTTTTGCTTACCTTTTGTTTTTTTACTGGTTCTTGCACGCCTTGAAGAATTTGACTTTTCGATTATTGAAGCTTCACGGGATTTAGGCGCGACAGAAGGGCAAACCTTGTTTAAAGTTATTTTACCGGCAATATTTCCCGCAATTCTTTCCGGCTTTTTAATGGCGGTAACGCTGTCGCTTGAAGATTTTGTTATTACTTTTTTTGTTTCGGGACCCGGAACAACCACGCTTCCGCTGTATGTATTCTCGATGGTTCGATACGGTATTTCTCCGGTTATCAATGCTCTGTCTTTTGTCATGATTTTAGGAACCATGTTTATTGCATTTATGTTACGGAATCTTCTCAAAGGTATCGCCGCTTCAAGTTAAAGGGAAGTTTTTATAAAATTAACTAAATACATCGTAGAATGTATTGAAAGAATAAAACTAGTAGCTACTCGGTTCCATTATTTTTCCATATTGTTTGATTAAAGTAGTATAATCTAAAAAAGAAACTCGTTTATTCTACACAAATTTTATGTTACACCTTTCCCCCAAAAAAAGCCGCAGAAAACACCTAAAATGTTCTGCGGCTTGCATTTTGTCCAATTACGAAAACAGTAAAGCGCTGTTAGAACGGTCGGTCAGCGAGATATTTGTACTCTTGCCAACGCCGTTTAACCTTTGTAACCGCTTTATCCAGTAACATCTCTGCGCGTGCCGGATCTGCATTCTTTAATGCTTTAAAACGTACTTCTTTGTACATAAAGTCTGCAAGATTATAATTCGGTTCTTTGCTATCCAGATGGAAAGGATTTTTACCTTTTTCGGTTAAACGGGGATCGTATCGGTATAAAGGCCATAAGCCGCACGAAACAATCTCTTTTTGAATACTCATACCTTTACCCATATTGATACCGTGATTAATACAGTGGCTGTATGCAATTACGATTGAAGGACCGTTGTAGCTTTCTGCTTCGCGCAAGGCTTTAATGACTTGACTGATGTTTGCCCCCATGGAAACTTGTGCAACATACACGTATCCGTAACTCATAGCCATCATACCCAGATCTTTTTTACTGATTTCTTTTCCGCTTGCGGCAAATTTTGCGGTAGCGCCGATTTGTGTTGCTTTTGACATTTGTCCACCGGTATTTGAATAAACCTCAGTATCAAGCACCAAAACATTGATATTGCTGCCGGATGCTAATACATGGTCTAAACCGCCGTACCCGATGTCATACGCCCAGCCGTCACCACCTAAGATCCAAACAGAACGCTTGATAAGGTGATCAGTTAAAGAAGCCATTTCTTTCGCAAGCGGCTCGGATGAGGCAGCGAGGACTTTTTTCAGTTTATCAACATAATCACGCTGATCTTCAATTGACGCATCATCAGCTTGCTCATTTGCAAGAATGTTATCAATCAGCTCAGCAGCAATACCTTTTTCTTTCAGTTGTATTGCAACTTCACGGGCATACTCGGCAAGTTTATCACTGGTAAGTCGCATACCGTAACCAAACTCAGCTGCATCTTCAAACAGCGAATTTGACCATACCGGCCCGCGCCCGTCTGCACGCTTTGCATACGGAGTGGTCGGTAAGTTTCCGCCATAGATTGAAGAACAACCGGTAGCATTCGCAATAACCGCACGGTCACCGAAGAGTTGAGAAAGTAAGCGGATGTACGGTGTTTCACCGCAGCCTGCGCACGCTCCTGAAAATTCAAAAAGCGGACGTTTCATACCTACCCCTTTCGGAACACTCAAATTCAGCTTACGAGTATCGGGATCCGGAAGACTCATAAAGAATTTCCAGTTTTCCGATTGTACTTCACGGTTCTCAACAAAACTTTCCATGTTGATTGCTTTTACTTCAGGATTTTCTTTTGATTTTGCCGGACACTGTGCAACACACAATCCGCAGCCGGTACAGTCTTCAGGAGATGCCTGAATAGTAAATGCCGCTTTATCAAATTCTTTGCCTTTATAGGGAATTGATGAAAAACCTGACGGGGCTTTTTCCAATTTGTTCTCATCGTATGCTTTCATTCTGATTACAGCGTGAGGACACACCATTGCGCACTGACCGCATTGAATACAGATGTCGCTTTTCCAAATGGGGATACGTTCTGCAATCGCACGTTTTTCATACTGTGTTGTTGCAGTGGGGAATGTACCGTCAGCAGGAATTTCACTTACTTTAACGGCATCACCTTCATTAATCGCAATTTGTCCTAATATTTTTTTGACAAATTCAGGCGCATCAGCGGTCATTGCTGCATGACGTGAAAGCGTGCTGTCAGCAGTTTGAGGGTACGAAACCTCTTGAACTGCGGCAAGAGCCATATCGATTGTTTTGATATTCTTTTGAACAATCTCCGGTCCTTTTTTTCCGTATGATTTTTCAATGAATTTTTTAATCAGATTAACCGCTTCATCTTCAGGTAAAATACCGAAAATTTTAAAGAAAGCAGTTTGCATAACAACATTGATGCGGTTACCCATTCCCGCTTGTTCTGCAATTTTTACGCCGTCAATAACATAAAACCTTGCTTGCTTTTCAATGATTTCTTTTTGCGTTTCGATAGGTAAATAGTTCCAGACTTCATCTTTATTCCATCGGCTGTTCAATAAGAAGGTTCCGCCTTGCCGCAGGTTTTTCAGCATATCGTACGTTTCCAAAAAGGTGAATTTATGACATGCCACAAAGTCTGCTTGTGTAATCAGATACGGTTTGCGGATTTTCTGCTTACCGAAACGTAAGTGAGAGGTGGTAATAGAGCCTGATTTTTTAGAATCATACACAAAGTATGCTTGAGCATTATTATCTGTTGCTTCACCGATAATTTTAATAGAGTTCTTATTTGCACCAACGGTACCGTCGGAACCAAGACCGTAGAACATTGCTTGATGCATACCGGTATCATCAAGATGGAAGTGAGGATCATAAGAAATGCTTGCACCGGTTACATCATCAACGATACCCACAGCAAAATTATTTTTTTTCTCATCACATTCCATATTTTCAAATATGCCTTTAACCATTGCCGGAGTGAACTCTTTTGACCCCATTCCGTAACGGCCGCCCAGAACAACAGGATACTGCGTAAAGGGACAGGTTTTTGCGCTTTGCATTTCCCCGATAGCAGTACGGACGTCTTCATATAATGCTTCACCAAGTGCGCCGGGTTCTTTTGAACGGTCAAGCACCGTAATATTTTTAACGGTTTTAGGCAGTGCCTGTACAAATGCTTCTGCACTAAACGGACGGTAAAGGCGTACTTTTATAACACCGTATTTTTTTCCGTGCTTTGTGAGATATTCAACGGTTTCCTCAACGGTATCAGCACCGGAACCCATCAAAACAATAACGGATTCAGCTTCAGGATCACCGTAATAATCAAACAGATGATACGCTCTGCCGGTCAAGGCTGCATATTTGTCCATTGCTTTTTGTACGATTGCAGGTGTTGCAAGATAATATTTATTAACCGCTTCACGGGATTGGAAATATACGTCGGGATTCTGTGCCGTTCCGCGCACCATCGGCACCTCAGGGGTTAAACCGCGTAAACGGTGTGCGCGTACTAATTCGTCATCAATCATCGCGCGCATTACGTCATGAGAAACTTCTTCAATTTTTTGAATTTCATGGGATGTTCTAAAACCATCAAAGAAATGGAGAAATGGTACACGCGCTTCCAATGTCGCTGCATGAGAAATAACAGCAAGATCCATAACTTCCTGTACTGAATTTGATGCCATCATTGCCCAGCCGGTCTGGCGGCATGACATAACGTCCTGGTGGTCGCCGAAAATAGAAAGTGCACTGGTTGCAATGGCACGTGCGGCAACATGAAATACAGTGCTGGTTAGTTCTCCCGCAATTTTATACATATTCGGGATCATTAATAACAGACCTTGAGATGCGGTAAATGTTGATGAAAGCGCTCCTGTGGTCAGTGCGCCGTGTACCGCACCTGATGCACCGCCTTCAGACTGCAACTCAACAACTTCAGGGATTGTTCCCCAAATATTTTTCTTTCCGTGAGCCGAATACTCATCCGCCAATTCGCCCATTGGACTAGAAGGTGTAATCGGATAGATTGCAATAACTTCGCTCAGTGCATGCGCAACATGCCCTGCCGCTGTATTGCCGTCAATCATTACCAGATTTTTTTCAGGCATAATAGTGTCCTTATAAAAAGTAGTGTGTGAATACTAAATTGCAATACTCCTTTGCAATTTCTCTCCTTATATGATAATGCGACAAATTGAAAAATTCAATAGAAAAGTTGCGGCTCTCAGGACGCATACGCATGAAAGTTGATTTTGATAAAAATAATAGGAATATACATACATTATTATTGCTAAAAAAACGGTCTAAACATATGCTCTTTGCGTATCATTTCGTTCAGGTTACTTCTGTATGGAATTTGATACTGACTTTTACAGTTTTTTATGCGTATGTCTTGGTTCGGCTCTGTAATGTGCTTTTGCCGGTAGGTGAGAATTGTTGCGGTACCGTTATTGTATCGTATTGCTGCAGAAAAAAGCGCGTTCAGTTAGTTGATAAAACCTTTTCTCCAATGCCATAGCGGTTTTGAAAGTGATGATGAAAATGTTTGAATTCGGTTAAAATCCGGCAGCCAATCGTTATCTGCAATTAATTCCTGATAAAAACCGTCGTCAATTGATAAGTCAGTTAAAATTGAACGGAGATTAACATCTTCTTGTTCAGATAAAAAACGGTTTGGACATTGGCTGCATGTACCTGAACTGTCTTTTGAGTATACAGGAGTATATTGCGTCATTAAAGACAGCAGTGCAGTATCTTTAATAGTGCCTGCAAACCATTCCAGTATGTTCCGGCTGTCCGTTTCATTTTCCGGCAATGCCAGATGGCGCACAATTACTCCTGACTTCAGTAACCCGTGCGGATACTTTTCTTCATTATCATAATCAATAATGAGCGGCGCTAGTTCTGTCATTGTTTTAATAGCCTGTTGTGCGTATTCGGGATAGTTATGTGCACGGAACAGCGTTCTTGCCGTAGGAGAATGTAAAGTCTTTAAGTCAGGCAGCCAGCCGTCCACAATGCCTTCCAAGAGAGAAAGCGCTTCAGTCGTTTCGTATGCTGAACTGTTCCATAATATCGGAATGGTTAAACCTGCATTTTTTGCCGATTGCAGACCTTTTGCGAGTGCGGGGATTACATGACTGCCGGTAACAATGTTGATATTTTCAGCACCGTTTTTTTGTAAATAGAGACATATTTCGGTAAATTCGGTTTTGCTTACCGCTCTTCCCATACCTTCATGTGATATTTGAAAATTTTGACAGAATGTACACCCCAGATTACAGCCGGTAATAAATACCGTACCGGAGCCGCCGTTACCGGTAACGGGAGGCTCTTCACCGAAGTGTAACCCTGCCCAGGCAATACGCAATGCCGCGGTTTCTCCGCAAAAACCTGTTTCACCTTTATTTCTGTTTACTTTGCAATACTTCGGGCATGCAACACAGCATTCATATTCAGGGCAGCAAAAATCGTCACGCATTCAGCAGCATCCTAACCCATTTTATGCCGTTCAATAACAATACTCATAAAAGATTGCAGAAAGTCAAGAGAAAGCGATTCTGAATACGCTGTAATGATAGACTGAAACGCCTCCCAATCTGCATTATTAAAGTCCATATCATCAGTAAACGTATTATCAAGCAGCGAAAAAACCTCATAGAACCATTGAGCTGCTGTGTTACCGTCCTCACCGTTATGTGTTTCAATCCAATATTGTGCAATATCTTCTGCGACCGGCAACAGCGCTTTATCGTACGTTCGTATAGTACGGCAGAAGAAATCCGGCAACGCTTCTTTACCTACTTCGGGTTCTGATTTTTGTACCAGTTTCAGTGCATCGGAATAAAATTTTTCAAGTGTATTCATAGCCGGCGATTATAGAATAAAAAGAAGGTATTGGTAAGATCTTACAGAAATTAAATGGGTACTTTTTATTCAGGGTGTTCCCGCTGATGCGGTCGGGCTTTACGCTTGAATCTTTGTGCCTCTTCTGTGTGTCGACGGCCGGTTTTTCTAAAAACGGCAGAGTCTCATTCTAAACGGCACAAAGGATACCGCTTCAATCCCTAACACAGATATCGATAATGAGCGTATGTTCCACATCTATAGGGAAGGCTTACTGCAAAAGGGCTGCAGATATATCTCATTGTACTGATTGTTCTTACAGAAAAAATACTCCGTTATGACGAGCTGTTTGTTTACCCTCTTGAAATGATACCTTTTTCTGCCGATACTCGATACTATGAAAACTCTCGTGGTTCTTTCGGCTCATATTATAAACGAATACGCCTTTAAGCCCTTGGACGAAAACGGGCTAACCGCTTTTTCCGCCGCATTCAGCCGTGCTGTTCACCTTCCCGATTGCGGACAGGTCGTGATTACCGCACAGCCTAATCAGTATGATGCATTACAAAAACAGTACAAAGCCGCCGCCGACTCTGCGATACCGGTTGAAATAGTTTCCTGTTCCGCTATAAATGCTGCTGAATTTTTAAAAATACTTATTCCTTTTATCAAAGAAGCTGACCATGTATTTTTTGCATGGGCTGATGCGCCGTTTTTGGATATACAGGCAGCAGAACAGCTGTATCATCAGCATTGCAAGTACAGAGCGGAATACAGCTTTGCAGACGGGTATCCCGAAGGACTGATTCCTCAACTTATGGCAGCGGAATTGATTCCGTTGTTAGCAAATATGCCGCAGACAGCGGATGTTCCTTTTTCCCGTTCTGTTCTCTTTGATGTAATTAAAAAAGATATTAACTCGTACGATTTGGAAACCATGATTGCCCCTGACGATATGCGGGCGTTCCGGCTGAGCTTTTATGCCGAAACAAAGGCATCATGG
>PDWI01009362.1_pt1 | contig 11280 bp, 10 predicted proteins | sample 1430891 | NCBI WGS metagenome assembly PDWI01 (sample SAMN01162508, study PRJNA174530) | Oral metagenome, whole genome shotgun sequencing project. | biome: Marine environment; feature: Marine mammal; material: Swab sample of the gingival sulcus; isolation source: swab sample of gingival sulcus... | reverse complement strand
AGTAAAATTAATAGAGGCGGGCAAATTACTAAAAGACGGTGGCACAGTTGTCTTTCCAACTGAAACGGTCTACGGTTTGGGTGCCAACGGCTTAGATGCCAATGCCGTTAAAAAAATTTTTATCGCCAAAGGGCGACCATCTGACAATCCACTTATCTTACATATTGCAACGCGCGCTTGGCTCGACAAATTAATTGTCGAGCCGCCGCAAATACTGACAGCGCTAATAAAAGATTTTTGGCCAGGTCCGTTAACATTGGTCTTAAAAAAGAGCGCACTTGTCCCCGATATTGTAACGGCGGGTTTAGACACTGTCGCAGTGCGTATGCCCAGTCATGCTATTGCGCGGGCGATTATTGAAGCAGCAGATTTGCCAATTGCCGCACCGTCTGCCAATTTATCAGGTAGCCCGAGCCCAACCAAAGCGGCACATGTTATCGCTGATATGATGGGGCGCGTCGATATGATTATTGACGGTGGTGATGTCGTGCATGGTTTAGAATCGACTGTGCTCGATATTTCAAGTGATACGCCAGTATTGTTGCGGCCAGGTGCTGTAACCTATGAACAACTCGTTGCGCGCTGTGGTGAAGTTCGGCTTGACCCAACTTTGCTGGCGCATTCGACGCTGACAAAACCGCGTGCGCCGGGTATGAAATACCGCCATTATGCACCGCGTGCCGATGTCTTTGTGGTTGCGTTAGAGCGCACTGATGCTCAAGTTGCTGCGCGCATCGAAAAACTTAAAAGTGAGGGTAACAAAATTTTATATATCGACTATTCGGCAGAGCAACTTGCCAACCAATTATTTGCAATATTTCGCAATGCTGATGCTGATGGTTACGATATTGTTTTGGTTAGAGCAGTGCCGACAGATCAAATTGGCTTGGCGGTGATGAACCGCTTGTTAAAAGCGGCAGATTATAAAATTATTTGACTATAAATTATTAAATTTAGTTATTGAAGCTGCAATATTTTGTATTATTGACTTATTTTATGTCAATATGTGGTATAATATTTAAGACAAAAAAGCGTTTGCCTGTTTATTGTGCAGTTTTTTCTGTACAGAGGTGTATTCAAAGGAGTAGTTATGCAGATTGCAATTGGTAGCGATCATGGTGGTTTTGCATTAAAAGAAACAATAAAAAACCATCTTAAAGCGCGTGGTTTTAGTGTGACTGATTATGGCACTGACAGCGAGGCGTCGTGCGATTATCCCGATTTTGGCTATAAAGTGGCAAAAGCAGTACAAACTGCAGAATGCGACAGGGGGATTGTAATATGTGGTACGGGTCAAGGTATTATGATCAGTGCCAATAAAGTTAAAGGTATTCGCTGTGCGCTATTAACTGATGTTTTTTCGGCTGAAATGGCAGCGCTGCATAACGATGCAAATGTTATTGCACTGGGTGGTCGTGTGCTCGGCAGTGGTTTAGCCAAGCGCATTGTCGATGCCTATTTAGATGCTGAGTTTGAAGGTGGTCGCCACGCGCGCCGTGTCGACAAGATTATGGCAATTGAAAAGGAGTAATTATGAGCAAAGTGTTTGAAATGGATCATCCGCTGATTCAACACAAACTAAGTGTTATCAGATCGACATCTACGGGTTCAAAAGAATTTAGAGAACTGGTCAAAGAAGTATCAATGTTAATGGCATACGAAGTAACGCGTGAAATTCCACTAGAAGAAATAGAAATTGAAACGCCAATAACCAAGATGACAGGTCTGACAATTGCTGGTCGCAAGCAGGGAATTATTCCCATATTGCGCGCAGGTTTAGGTATGGTTGATGGCTTCTTAAACTTGTTGCCGACTGCTAAAGTTGGTCACGTTGGGTTATACCGAGACCCTGAAACGCTACAACCAGTTGAATATTATTGTAAACTGCCCTCTGACATTGAAGAACGCGATCTCTACGTGTTAGACCCGATGTTGGCAACCGGCGGTTCTGCCAATGCGGCGATTACTTTCTTGAAAGACAGAGGCGCAAAGAGCATTAAATTCGTTTGTCTGTTAGGTTGTCCTGAAGGCATTAAAGCGATTCAAGAGACGCACCCTGACGTCGACGTTTATGTTGCAAAAATAGATGATAAATTAAATGACCACGCTTATATTGTGCCTGGATTAGGCGATGCAGGTGACAGGTTGTTTGGTACCAAATAAAAGAGATTAGAGGTTATTATGAGCCCAATGGTTTTCAAATTGTTTATCCCAATGCTGGCGGCGTTTTTTATTTCTTTTTTAGCAATGCCGATGGTGATAAAAGTGGCGTATCACATTGGCGCAATCGATGTGCCAAAAGATGATCGCCGCGTTCACAAAGAACCAATTCCGCGCTTAGGTGGTTTGGGTATATTTATTTCGGTGATGTTTTGCCTGTTTGTCTTTATCGATTATCCGCTGACTAAAATGATGGGTATTATGGTTGGCGCGCTGTTTATCGTGCTAACAGGTATTGTTGATGACATTAAGCCAATTCAGGCAAAGTATAAACTGCTGATTCAAGTTATAGTTGCCTTTATACTGGTCTTTGCCGATGTTAGAATTTTAGGTGTTTCTAGCGTCTTTAATCTATCGCAGTACATTATGATGGACGATTTTTTGAGTGTTATCATTACAGTTTTATGGGTGGTTGGTATTACTAACACGCTCAATTTAATTGATGGACTCGACGGCTTATCAGGCGGTATTGCAACCATTTCAGCTTTTACATTGGGCTATGTTGCATTCGCCAATGGTCGTATTGAGGTAGCGGTTATGACGTTGATTGTCGCCGGTGCTTGCATGGGCTTTTTACCCTATAATTTTAACCCAGCTCGCATTTTTATCGGTGACACTGGGGCACTCTTTTTAGGTTTTATTCTGGCGGTTATTTCAATTGAAGGCACCTTAAAGATATCGACGGCATTTACCTTTTTTGCGCCAGTTTTGGCGCTGGGTATTCCGATTTTTGACACCTTCTATGCAATTGTCAGGCGAACAGCAGCTGGTAAGCATCCGTTTGAAGCCGATCGCGGGCACTTACACCATCGTGTGCTCGACTTAGGCTTTGGTCAAAAGCGTACGGTATTGTTCTTGTATTTAGTCAATTCACTACTTGGCTTAAGCGGTGTGTTATTGTTACAACAACAGTATCTTCAAATGACAATTACCATTTCAATCGCAATATTACTCATTGTTATTCCAATTAGATATAGTATTAAAAATAAGATTTAGATTGACAGAGGAAAGCATGAATAAAGTTAAAGTTTTATCAGTCTTTGGCACGCGGCCTGAAGCAACTAAAATGGCGCCGCTTGTCAAAAAAATGGCAATGGTTGATTGGATAGAATCGACCATTTGTGTCACTGGGCAACACCGCGAAATGCTCGATCAGGTTTTGCAATTGTTTGATATAACACCAGATTACGACCTTGCCATTATGACGCAAAATCAAACGCTTGTCGATATTATCAGCCGCACATTAAGGGGTTTTGATGCTGTACTTGATCAAATTCAGCCAGATTTAGTTTTGGTACACGGTGATACATCGACTGCCTTTGCAGCCGCTTTTACGGCATTTAACAAGCAATATGCGGTCGGCCATGTCGAAGCGGGCTTGCGCAGCCATGACAAGTGGTCGCCTTTTCCTGAAGAAATGAATCGTCGTTTAATTGACACAGTTGCCGATGTTTACTTTGCACCAACTGAAGTCAACAAACAAAATTTATTGACAGAAAATATTACACCAGAGAATATTTATATCACTGGTAATACCAGTATCGATGCGATTAAGTGGGTGACAGCCGAGCCCTATCAATTTGATAAAGCCCTATTAAATGAAATTATCAATTCACAGTCGCGTTTAATTGTCGTAACGGCGCACCGACGTGAAAATTTGGGTGAGCGCATGCGCAGCATTTTTACAGCTATAAAGCGCTTAGTTGAAAAATACGATGATGTCGTCGTGGTTTACCCTGTACACCTCAATCCGAAAGTCAAAGCGGTTGCAAATGAGGTTTTGTCAAATGTTGAACGAGTGCACTTAATTGAACCACTCTCTTATCGTCCATTTGCACATTTAATGAACCGCGCGCATTTAATTTTGACCGATTCAGGTGGAATCCAAGAAGAGGCGCCAGCGCTTGACAAGCCTGTGGTTGTACTGCGCACTGAAACAGAGCGTCCTGAAGCACTGTTGGCGGGCACTATTGTGTTAGGTGGTGTCGAACAAGATGTCATCTTTGAAAAAGTTTGTCAAATATTAGATGATACCGATTTGTATCAGCAAATTGCACTAGCCAAAAACCCCTATGGTGATGGCACAGCGTGTGATAAGATAATCGCCGCAATTGACGATTGGCGAAAAAAATAATCGTCTTTTAAAACGCTCAGGGTAGAGCGTTTTTTACTAGCAAAAAATATGCCATATGATATAATGTAAGTGTCCATTTAGTCGCGCATCATGTCATCTCGACCGAAACGTTAGTAAAGTGGAGAGATCTCGCATTAAAAACCCGAGATTTCTCGACTACGCTCGAAATGACAACTTAACTGAATGGTCACTAATTAATTGATTAACAAGCGCATCAATTAGATAAGGGTTAATGATGGACTTACAATTTCAAATGCAACTGCGCCAATCGCAAAAATTAGTGATGACGCCTGCTCTGCGACAGGCCATTGAAATTTTGCAATACAATGCGCTTGAACTAAAAACATATATCGACAGTCAAATGCTAGAAAACCCTATACTAGAGTACGATGAAGAGGCTGCTAGTTCACAGCATGATGAAGTCGTTAAAGATCAAATGCTCGATGATGTAGCTTTTGATAAAATGATGTGGCTAAGTGATAATCGACGTAACTATCATACTTATCAGACGAATTACTACGATCCTGAAAAAAATTATAATTATGAGCAAATTGTGGCAGCAACTGAAACATTACATGACCATCTTTACAGTCAACTGCGTTTTTTAGCTTTGACAAAAGACGAATATCAGCTAGCCAAGTTTTTAATTCAGTATGTCGATACTAATGGCTATTTATTTATCGATTATGAGGCGTTAAATAAACAGTTTGATGTCACTGAAAATCAACTAGAAAACGTTGTTAAGATTTTGCAGACGCTCGAACCTTACGGTGTAGCGGCACGCAATTTGGCAGAAAGTTTAATGATTCAGCTGAAAATGAAACAACTTGACGATGTGGTTTGCCTTAAAATTGCCGAGTTTCACCTCGATGATTTGGCGAATAACCGCATAAAGCAAATTGCGAAGGCGCTTGAACAGAGTTATGAACGCGTTCAAAGCGCTTGCGATGTCATTAAATCGCTTAATCCGCGTCCTGGCGCAGCCTTTGGTAAAGGTGCAAATGTCAAGTATTTAGAACCCGACATTTTTTTGAAGAAAATCGATGACGGTTACGTTATATTCATGAATGATAGTGTTTTTCCGCGCCTTAGATTAAATCATTATTATCAACAAATTTTGAAAGCGCGACAGCTTGACCCAGTAACAGCCAACTATATCAACAAAAAAATTAATGGTGCGCTCCACGTCATTAAAAGTATTGAACAACGCAGCGCGACAATTAGAAAAGTAGTCGAAGTGATTGTCGCTAATCAATATGATTTTTTTGAGAAAGGGCACCTCTATTTAAAAGCGCTCAACCTGAGAGATGTCGCCACGACAGTTGGCGTTCACGAATCGACAGTCAGCAGGGCGATAAGTGGTAAGTATTTACAGTGTCAAAGGGGCATTTTTGAATTAAAGTTCTTTTTTCCGAGCGGGGTTGCGCACGCCTACGGCACTAAAGTATCAGCCGAGAGCATCAAATCAGTCATTCGTGATATTATCGCGCATGAAGACGCGCGCAAACCAGTAAGTGATCAAAAAATTGCCAATCAGCTAGCGGCAATTGGTGTAAAAATTTCGCGTCGTACAATTGCCAAGTACAGAGAATCACTTGGTATTTTGGCATCTTCAAAGCGCAGACGGTATTGAAAAAAGTCATGTTTTTTTGTGTGATGTTGTGAATATTCTGAGTAGTTAAGGGTAACTATAAAGGGTTAACAATATAGTTTTATTATTATATTTAATTAGGAGGAAATAATTATGGTGACAAAAGTTGCAATTAACGGTTTTGGACGTATTGGTAAACTTGCATTTAGAACAATGTTTGGACAACCTGAATTTGACATCGTTGCAATCAACGACCTATCAAACGCAGAAGATTTAGCATACCTTTTAAAATATGATTCAGCACAGGGATCATACAAGCAAGATGCAGTTTCATTTGAAGGCGATTCGCTTGTCGTCGATGGTAAAAAAATTAAAGTTTATGCCGAAAAAGACGCTGCTAATCTGCCATGGAAAGCACTTGACGTCGACGTCGTATTAGAATGTACTGGTTTTTACACGACAAAAGATAAAGCACAAGCACATATCGATGCAGGTGCAAAGCGCGTTGTTATTTCGGCACCAGCTAAGGGTGGCGTTGAAACAATCGTATTCAATGTCAACGACGATGTACTCGATGAAGGCGATTTAATTATTTCAGGCGCTTCTTGTACGACTAACTGTTTGGCACCTGTTGCTAAAGTATTAGATGATAACTTTGGTGTGGTCAAGGGTTTAATGACAACGGTTCACGCCTATACAAACGACCAAAACACACTAGATGCCGTTCATAAAAAAGGCATTAAGGCCAGACGTGGTAGAGCAGCGGCGCAAAATATTGTACCGACATCAACGGGTGCAGCAGCAGCTGTTGGCCTAGTATTACCAAAATTAAACGGCAAATTAGACGGCATGGCATTGCGTGTGCCAACGATTACTGGTTCAGCAGTTGACTTAGTTGTCGAGCTTAAGAAAAACGTAACAGTTGAAGAAGTTAACGCCGCAATGAAGGCTGCTGCCAATGAAACACTTGGTTATACGGAAGATCCAATTGTATCAACTGATGTTATCGGCACAACATTTGGTTCGCTATTCGATGCGCTTGCTACAACAGTACTAGAAGTAGAAGGCAAGCAAATGGTTAAAGTGTTATCTTGGTATGACAACGAAATGTCTTATGTTTCACAATTGGTAAGATTAGCTAAAAAAGTAACGGCGTTCACAAAATAGTCGATTATAATTGAAGGCGTTTTACAATTTAGATTAACTATTTGGAGGAAAAATGGCAAAAAAAATTGTTACTGACTTGGCTGTCGCAGGCAAAAAAGTATTAGTGCGGGTCGACTTTAATGTACCGATGAAAGATGGTGCGATTACCGATGATAATCGCATCGTCGCAGCAATACCGACGCTTAAATATCTTGTAGAACAAGGTGCTAAAGTAATTGCCTTTTCGCATTTAGGCAAAGTCAAGACAGCTGAAGATAAAAAGACAAAATCATTAAAAGTGGTTGCCGAGCGCTTGTCGGCAATACTAAAAAGAGAAGTTCGTTTTGTCGCTGCAACGCGCGGCGAGCAATTAGAAAAGGCAATTGCCGAACTAAAAGATGGCGAAATACTACTATTTGAAAACACCCGTTTTGAAGCAGGTGAAACTAAAAACGATGCTGACTTAGGTGCGTATTGGGCGTCACTGGGCGATTTGTTTGTCAATGATGCCTTTGGTACAGCACATCGCGAACACGCGTCAAATGTCGGCGTTGCAGCGCATCTTGAAACGGCGGCTGGCTTTTTAATGGAAAAAGAAATCGCCTATATCGGTGGCATTGTCGAAGCGCCAGAGCGCCCTTTCGTTGCCATATTGGGTGGCGCTAAAGTGTCTGATAAAATAGCCGTTATCGAAAGTTTAATCGAAAAAGCCGATAAAATACTCATCGGCGGTGGTATGATGTACACATTTTTGAAGGCGCAGGGCAAAGCGGTTGGCAAATCACTACTTGAAGAAGACAAAATTGAACTCGCCAAGTCGTTGTTAGAAAAAGCCAAGCAGCGTGGTGTTGAAATTATTTTACCAATTGATGTCGTTTTAGCAAAAGAATTTAAAAATGACGCAAAGAGTAGAATGGCTGATATCGATGATATTAAGCCCGATGAAATGGGGCTTGATGTCGGTGCCAAGACTGTCGCGTTGTTTGAAGAAGCGCTACAGGGTGCTAAGACAGTTGTCTGGAACGGGCCAATGGGCGTGTTTGAAATGCTCAGTTATGCGCATGGTACAATTGGCGTCTGTAAGGCAATTGCTGCCTTAAAAGACGCTAAGACAGTGATCGGCGGTGGCGATTCAGCGGCAGCGGCTATGCAATTGGGCTTTGCTGATCAGTTCAGCCATATTTCGACTGGTGGTGGCGCCTCGCTAGAATATTTAGAGGGTAAAGTTTTGCCAGGCATTGCGGCAATTAACGACAAGTAGGTGAAAATGATGAGAATACCATTTATTGCAGGAAACTGGAAAATGCACAAGACAATTGACGAAGCAGTTCAATTTGTCGCTGAGATTAAAGATGAAGTGGCAAAGACAGATGTTGAAGTTGCGATTTGTGCACCATTTACACTGCTTAAAGATTTAAAAGCGGCGGCTCAGGGAACCAACATTAAAATTGCTGCGCAAAACATGCACTACGAAGAAAAGGGCGCATTTACTGGTGAAATTTCACCGCTAATGCTAAAGGAATTGGCAATAGATTACGTGGTAATCGGTCATTCAGAGCGCCGTCAATACTTCAACGAAACAGACGAAACAGTCAATAAAAAAATTCTCAAGGCCTTACAATTTGAAATTGCACCGATTATGTGCGTTGGTGAAACGCTTGAACAGCGCGAAGCGGGCGAGGCACAGTCGGTTGTTGAAAACCAAATTAGAAACGGCTTAGCGACAGTTTCTGAAACAGACATCACTAAAGTGGTCATCGCCTATGAGCCTATTTGGGCAATTGGCACCGGTAAAACAGCCAGTGCAGATGATGCCAATCAAATGATAGCGCATATCAGAAACATCGTCAAAAATTTATACGACGACGAAAAGTCTGAATTAGTGCGTATTCAGTATGGTGGCAGCGTTAAACCTGCCAATGTCGAACAAATTATGAATCAGTCAGATATTGACGGTGCACTGGTTGGTGGTGCGTCGTTAAAATCTGAAGATTTTATACAGCTAATTAATTTTTAGTTGATTTATTAAGGGGGAAAAAGAAATGTCAGAAAACATGAATAATCAAGAAACAAATAAGTGGCTGTGTGTGATTGCCTATATCGGTATTTTATTCTTTGTGCCACTTGTCGTAGACCAAAACAACCAATTTTACAAGTTTCATGCCAATCAAGCACTGGTATTATTCTTATTTGCGATGATTGTCAATGTTGCAGGGGCGCTTATTCCGGTATTAGGTTGGTTCTTAATTCTGCCAATCGGCGGTATTATGGCGTTTGTCTTTATGATTATGGGCATGCTCAATGCGTTTAACGAACAAATGAAGCCACTGCCCTTAATTGGTACAATTAATTTGTTAAAATAGTTAAATAGGAGGTCAAATGTCAACAATTTTAGATTTATATGCAAGAGAAATATTAGATTCAAGGGGTAACCCAACGGTAGAAGTAGAAGTCTTTTTAGAAGACGGTTCATTTGGTCGTGCGGGTATTCCATCAGGTGCGTCGACCGGTGCTTTTGAAGCGGTTGAACTAAGAGACGGCGATAAAGCTAGATACTTAGGTAAAGGCGTTCAAAAAGCTGTTGAAAATGTCAATGAAATTATCGCACCAGAAATAATCGGTTACGACGCAACTGAGCAAGTTGCGATTGACAAATTATTAATCGAACTCGACGGTACACCAAATAAGGCCAAGCTTGGCGCCAACGCTATTTTAGGCGTGTCACTAGCGGTTGCCAAAGCAGCGGCAGATTCACTCGCTATTCCGGTTTATCAGTACATTGGCGGTGCCAATGCCAAAACACTACCAACACCAATGATGAACATCTTAAACGGTGGCTCGCATGCTGACAACAATGTCGATATTCAAGAATTTATGATTATGCCGGTTGGGCCAGCGACTTACAAAGAAGCACTGCGCATGGGCGTAGAAGTCTATCACGCTTTAAAGGGCGTTCTTAAAGGCAAAGGCCTTGCTACAGGTGTTGGCGACGAAGGTGGCTTTGCACCAAACTTGCCTTCAAACGAAGAAGCACTTAAAGTAATCATGGAAGCAATCGACAAGGCAGGCTACAAGGCAGGCGAAGACATTCTATTGGCAGTTGATGCAGCAGCCAGCGAATTTTATGACAAAGAAAAAGGCGTCTACAACTTAGCAGGTGAAGGCAAGACATTTACATCAGCAGAAATGGTTGATTACTATGCCGCTTTAGTTGAAAAATATCCAATTATTTCAATTGAAGATGGTCTTGACGAAGAAGACTGGGACGGCTGGAAGCTAATGGTCGAAAAACTAGGCGATAAATTACAAATCGTCGGCGACGACTTGTTTGTTACCAATACAGAGCGCTTAAAGCGTGGTATTGAAGGTGGCAATGCCAATTCAATTTTAATTAAGCTCAATCAAATTGGTACTTTAACCGAAACATTAGATGCTATCGAAATGGCGAAACGCGCTAAGTTTACCACCGTTATTTCACACCGTTCAGGTGAAACTGACGAGTCAATTATTGCCGACTTAGCCGTTGCAATCAACGCCGGTCAAATCAAGACAGGTGCACCAGCCAGAATCGACCGCGTCGCCAAGTACAACCAATTACTGAGAATAGAAGAAATGCTATTCGACACAGCAATTTATGCTGGCAAAGACGCCTTCTACAATTTAAAGTAATACTTGCTATTAATAACAATAAAAACAGACTAAGTGGCTAAATAAATGCCAATATTAGTCTGTTTTTTCTATTTTTCTAAAAAAGTAAAATTATTGAAAAAAACATTGATTGTGATAAAATTATCAGTGAGACATATAGAAATATAAAAACACGGAGGAAAAAGATGAAGTTGATGACAAAGAAAAAGATTAAAATGGCTGTTATACTGATTATATTATGTATTATTTTTGTTGGCTGTGGACCAAACAAAGATGTTAGTGAACAGAAAACAGCAGAGTCGGTTGTTTCGTTAACTGATACTGAAAATTCGTATAATACGAGCACAGTTAATCCTATGATTATCGGCATGGAAGAAGCGCTAATTTTTAGAAATGAATACATTGATTATAATGATGATTATGAAGTGCCTTATATAAATAGTGATGAATTCTATTTAAAAGATGACGAAGAACCCCCGACAAGTGGTAGATATGCAAATGTTACACAAGATGGCAAAATAAACTGGGATATAGAAGAAAC
>PDWI01009361.1_pt1 | contig 11281 bp, 7 predicted proteins | sample 1430891 | NCBI WGS metagenome assembly PDWI01 (sample SAMN01162508, study PRJNA174530) | Oral metagenome, whole genome shotgun sequencing project. | biome: Marine environment; feature: Marine mammal; material: Swab sample of the gingival sulcus; isolation source: swab sample of gingival sulcus... | reverse complement strand
AAATGGGGAGCCGAAGATTCGTCAGCACCCCCGAAGGGATTTGCCTCTGTTCGAGGTTCCCCGGCCTTTAAAACAGCAGGCAAAAATGGGGAGCCGAAGCTTCGTCAGCAATTTGCGTCAGAACGAGGTTCCCCATTTTTGCCTATCCCGTTAAACTGTCAGTTTGATGAGTTCTCAAGATCGCCCGCTTATAGTTCAGGGAGACGGTTCCCTTCTTCTCGATGTTCACACTTCAGCGTTCGAAGAATGCCGGGGAGAAATCAGTGCCTTTGCCGAACTGGAAAAATCTCCCGATCATATTCATACTTACAGAATATCGCCGCTGTCTCTGTGGAACGCGGCCGGTGCTGGCTGGACAGCTGCCCGGATTGTAAAAGCGCTTGCAGGCTGGAGCCGTTATGCTGTTCCGGAAAACGTTATAACCCAGATTCAGGACATTCTTTCCCGCTGGGGAAAGATACGCCTTTTAAACGAGCCTGAGCTGTCCGGCAAGGCTGCCCCTGCCGAACAATCCGGCTCAGAAAGCTGGCTGAGACTGGAAATTGATTCCCCGGAAATTACCGAAGAACTGAAAGCCCGCAAGGCTTTTGCCAAATGGCTTATACCAGACGGGCAAGGCTTCAGAGTGCGCCTGATAAACCGGGGTACGGTAAAGGCGGAACTTATCCGCATAGGTTATCCGGTTCTGGATATGGTACCTCTTAAAGACGGCGCCCCTTTGGAAATAGCCCTGAAAAAACAGCTGGATGATACAACACCTTTTAAAATAAGAGACTACCAGCAGGAAGCTGCCGCGGCCTTTGCAGGCACGGGAGCTCCGGGAACCGGCTTTGGTACAGTGGTTATGCCCTGCGGTTCGGGGAAAACCATTGTCGGTATAGCTGTAATGGAACAGATGGCCACACAGACACTTATTCTGACAACCAATGTGGCAGCCGTTCACCAATGGCGCAGCGAACTGCTGCATAAAACGCACCTTCAGCCGGATCAAATTACAGAATACACCGGAGAACACAAGGGCATTGCTCCTGTCACCATAGCAACATATCAGGTTCTAACCTGGAGGAAAGACAAGAATTCCCCCTACCCTCATTTCGACTTACTCCGCAAGCACCCCTGGGGACTTATTATTTACGATGAAGTGCATTTACTTCCGGCGCCTGTATTCCGGGTAACCGCAGAAATTCAGGCCATACGCCGCCTGGGACTCACAGCCACGCTGATCCGGGAAGACGGCGCGGAAAGGGATGTTTTTTCCCTGGTAGGCCCCAAGCGCTTTGATGTACCGTGGAAACAGCTGGAAGCCTCAGGCTGGATTGCCGAAGCCCGCTGCAGGGAAATACGGATTAACCTGCCCCCCGAGACGCGCATTCCCTACGCCATGGCCGACAGGCGCCGTAAAGTGCGCATTGCCGCCGAAAATTCCCGGAAGATCGCCATTGCCCGCGAACTGGCGGAAAATCATAAAGAAGATCATATTCTGATAATAGGCCAGTATATTAAACAGCTGGAAGAAATGGCCTCACATCTTAAAGTGCCTCTTATTACCGGTAAAACACCCAATCAGGAACGGGAACGCATATACCAGAATTTCCGTGAAGGAAAAGACCGGATAATTGTTGTATCCAAAGTGGCCAACTTTGCCATAGACCTCCCGGACGCGTCCGTTGCCATTCAGCTTTCCGGCTCTTTTGGCTCCCGGCAGGAAGAAGCCCAGCGGCTGGGACGTATTCTGCGGCCCAAAAAACGCGACTCGTGGTTCTTTTCGCTCGTATCACGCGGTACGGTGGAAGAGGAGTTTTCTGCCAACCGCCAGAGATTTCTGACCGAACAGGGGTACCGCTACTCCATCGACATATGGGATGAATTATGAGTAAATCAACCTGGGATGAAGTTTTGGCCTCTCTGCCGGAAACTGGTTTTTTTGAGGTTGTCCGCCACTATCTGGGGCCGCTGGAAACGCCTTTTCACAAACCGGACATTATTAAACGGATGGAAGCTTTTTTTCAGCGGCCGGACGTACTGGAAAGTGTGCTGAATTACATTGATGAAAACGATTCCCTCATTCTGAGCATTATTGCTTTTCAGAATGCTTCCAATTCCAGGCGGCTGGAAGACATGCTGTCCAATTTCGGCAAGCTGCAGCTGCAGGACATGCTGCGGAATCTGGAAGACCGTATGCTGATATGGAATTCCGCGGATATAAAACAGCCCCTATACCGGTTAACCCCTCTGGGAGAGGCCGTGAAAGAAGCAGGCATTCTGGGAGGCGGCTGTATTCTGGGGAAAGGCAAACCAGGAAAAAAACCGGCCGGCAGCGGCACCGCGGCGGCTCCCCCTTCCGTACAGGACTGCTGGCTGAACGACAACTTTCTCACAATAATATTGGCGTTTCTTAATGAGAGGGCGCCTCTTTTCCGCAAAGAAGGCGGACTGCGGAAAAAAGCCGTCAACAGACTGGAAGAACTTTTCCCCGGTATTTTTGCTGACGGCAGAGGTTACGAAAGACTCCTTCTTGCCGGAAGGGGACTGCTGGCGGCCGGACTGGTGGAGAAAAAAGAAGAGCTGCTGCTGCCCGTGCTGCCCCTGTGGAAAGAACTGGAAGGCTGGTCTCCGGAAAAACGGCTTCTTTACATACGGACACTGTCAATTTCAGGACGGGGTATTCCCGCTGAAGAAGCTATGAACGCCGTACGGATTATCTGTGAATACATTCCCCGCGAAACCGTTTACAGCAGGGAACATCTGGCCGTCCTTTTCCAGACAGCTCTGGCCCCCGCCTTTATTTCTTCCCGGAGGGCCATGCTGGCTCTTTCGCACATGGAACTGATGGGTTTAATCTCGGGCGAAAAATCCGGTTACTTTACACAGCCTTCAGCTGTTCACCGGGAAACCGGAAAAATAATTATAACCCCTTCAGGAGATATAACCCTTCATCCGGGAACTCCGCTTTTCAGTACTTTAGCTCTGAGCTTCCAGCCGGAAAAACTGGACATAACCGCTTCTTTTCACATGGATAAAGCCCGTTTTCAATCCGCACTGACCTCCGGCACAGACTCTTTGGTTATTATGGAGGAACTGGAAGAACGCTCAGGCACACAGATACCGCAGAACATCCGTACACTGTTTAACGAATGGGAACGGGAATACAATGAAGTGGAATGTGTTCTTTACGCTGTACTGAAAGTTCAGGGATTTCGGCGGGAGATTCTGGAAAGCACCGGGATTCTGGATCCCTGGGTAAAGGAAAAACTGCCCGGAGGCATATGGCTTTTAAACCCGGAAGAGGAAGAAAAATGGCGCGCAGCGCTTGAAGGAGCCGGCATAACCGATCTTCCCAGTCTGACAACCCCCTCAGGCAGCCCGATAAAAGTACAGTCTGCAATCAACAGGGAAGCTTCCCTGCGCAGCCCCATTCTTTCAGACAATTCCCCCCCGGCTCTGAGCCGGGGAAACTGGCAGCCCTGCAATGCGCCCTCATCGGCCGAATACATGGAAAAACTCCGGGCGCTGGGAAAAAATATTTTCAAAACTGCTGAAGAACAGCAGGCTTTTAAGGAACGTCTTGAACGGCGGCTTATCCTGGTGCCGGAGCAAATTCGTCCGGGCGCATGGCGCTATGAAATAATGATGGCCAAGGGCCTGGATTACAAAGGAAAACTCCTGCTGGCTGAAGCCGCGCTGGCCGGAAAAACCGACCATCTGGCCCTGGACATAGCTGACGGCAGCAGTATGAAAACAATCCGTGTACTTCCCCTCAGACTGGCGAAAGACGGCAGCGAACACATACTCTGCGCCCTGAAACTTCCGGAAGAGAAAGAAGTTCAGTATAAGATAAGAAAAATCGGGCTGCTCAGAAGAATCAGAACATCCATTTTCTAGGAACCGCATTCCGCATTATTAATCGCCCGTTGCCTTGCATCAAAGAGAAAGCTATACTGCGCCTATGGCACGAAAATCCCGGAAAAAAGGATTATTCCAGAGAACGGATATAACACTGATCACACTTCTGGCCATTGTAGCGGCCGGAACATTGATATTCGGCGGCATTCTTATCTGGCTTTTTACAATTCTTTAAATAAATTGAACTGAAGCCGGGCCTGCCGCTCAAGCATTCCCAGCCCGTTAGCTGTTTTTATGCCGTGCTTCCGGGCCTGTGAAAGAAACAGTGTCTCAGCAGGTGTGTAGATCATGTCAAAGGCCAGACGGCAGCCGGCAAAATTCCACCAGGGTAAGGGATTTACATGTTCAAGAGGAGCCATGCCTGCCGGTGTTGTCTGTACGGCAAGGTCTATTCCTTTTTCAAGCAAAGCGGCGCTTTCCTGTCCCAGACCGCCCCAGAGAGCATTCACTTCCCCGGCCAGCTGAGCGGCTTTTTCAGCTGTTCGGTTCAGAATTACAAGATTCACTCCTGCTTCGTTCAAAGCGTGAACCGCGGCACGCGCAGCTCCGCCCGCACCAATAACAAGAGCACGCATTCCCGCCAAACCGGCCCCATCCTCCAAAGCAAGAGCCTCCGCCAGCGCCCCCAGAAATCCCGGAGCGTCGGTATTTTCCGCTCTCCATCCATTTCCCTCCCGCAGCAGTGTATTGGCTGCGCCGATACGCCGGGCAAGGCCGCTTGAGGATGCAGAGCAGGAAAGGGCCTTTTCCTTATGGGGAACCGTTACCGACAGCCCCCTGAATTCCCAGAGGCGGCAGGTTTCCAGAGCCGCCTGAAAATTGTCTGCCCGCAGAGGCAGATATGTTCCCGGAAGATTCTGCTCCCGCAGCCAGGCATTATGAATCTGCGGAGAACGGCTGTGCGCCACCGGGTTGCCCAGGATACCGTAAAGCGGTGTCTCTTCAGCTATACTGCTGAACCGGTAGAGCTTGTTCAGCAACACCGCATCCAGCTGCCCCGGTGCCGCGGCCCTCTGTTCACCCGCGCCGTTTCCTCCCGGCGCTGCGGCATAAGTCCACAAAGAGCCCATGCGCTCTGCCAGAATACGGGTCGGTATTCCGTACTCGCCCATACCCAGAAGAACCTTTTCCGGAACATCGCGGCACAATCCGGCCAGTTCTGCCAGTTTTTTCACATCACGGCTGCCCCGGCAGTGCAGCGCCAGTTTGGGTATAACACCGCCGGCAGCCATGCCATGCAGCTCTTCTGCCCAGCCGTTTACTGCGCGGCCGGCCCAATCGCCCTGAAAATTATGAATGGAACGGATAATACGGGTTCCGCGTTTTTCCGCGGACGCCGCCGCCCCGGCCAGAGGAAGGTTTGCCTCCAGATCCGCGTAAGCCCAGCCGCCGCTCTCAAGAATGTGAATGAACAGTTTTTCCCGCTCAGTTTCTGTTTCACCAAAGCCGCTTCCGCGCTTTATTCCCCAGCGGCCTCCGTCTTCGGCAAGGCGGACAGTCAGAATAAGAGGAAGCGGACTTTTTGCCGGAAACCCGGCCGCCCCGTAACGCTCGGAAGCACGGAGCATATCAACCCGCAGTTCGGCCATATCAACACAGCCGCGCATTTTTTCCAGCTGCTCCAGATTTTCCTGCAAAGTGGGTGCTGTCAGACAGAGACAAACGCGGCTCACCAGTCACTCCGGTATACGTAGAGATCGTTTAAGCGCCCCTGCTCATCAAAATACAGGCGGATACGGACAGGATACCCTCTGTCGGGAAGAAGCCATGTAGGCTGGGCATCAAAACTGTTAACGGGCGGCCCCCAGAGCTTTTCCACTTCCTTCCTTGTCATACCCATATTCACTCCGTCCACGCTGCCCTTCCAGCGTTCATCCGCCCGCACCTGCCACACCCGGCTGCCGAACCAGAACAGGTAAATATGATTGGAATAATAATAAACCACATTATCCTCTGCGCTTACATTCCCGCGGTACACAAACAGATTTTCCGGCGCTCCCAGCCACTGATGAGCCTCAGCGGGAAGCCAGCCCAGGTACGCTGTAAAATCTTCCGCCAGAGGCAGGGATCCCCCTGAAGATCCGGAATTATCTCCCCATAAAAAGACAGAAGAGAGAAACATAAAACAGACTGCGGGAATTACCCGGAAGCTTACTCGGCTTTTCATATGCTGCAAATGCTAGCACTGCAAAGGCCCGGTGTACAGAGTAAAGACTTTTTCCCCGGGATTCTTTGAATTTCCGGTTTTTACCGCTATAATAAGATATATGCATAACGAAAAGAGAGCCTTTCACCGGGAAAAAGCAAGTTCAAAACCAGGAGTTCTTGTTATAGGAGAACGCAACATTGGCGTTATGTTCAATGATATTTCCCTTCTGGGAGCCCAGGTACAGGCTTCAGAAGAAAATCTTCCTCCAGTAGGTTCCGCCGGAACACTGCACATGGACTCTGAGCACCACCGCATGAAAATACGCTGCAAGGTAGTAGGCCTGGAAAAATACGATCATTACCGCCTGAAATTTGCCGGTATGGAAGAAGAATCTCTCGATAATCTGATGAATCTTCTAACAGTACTCAGCGGAGGGCGCTACAACCCCCGGGAAGACCTGCCCCGCCTGACATTATACCTGGACGCGTTTAATAAACCTGTTTACTAATAAATAAAGAAGCCTAATTTAATTAGTTATATTTTATACAAATAAACCTCTTCTCTCCGGCCGGAAGTATTGAACCCGGCCTGCATAGGGTGTATGATTGAACAAAAAGTTTTTATATTTTCAATTTCAAGGATTTGGCATGTCTGAAAAGAAAAAAATGGTAACTATCGACGGAAACACGGCTGCCGCCCATGTGGCTTACGCTTTTAGTGAAGTTGCGGCAATTTTCCCTATTACTCCTTCTTCACCCATGGGTGAATATACTGACGCATGGGCCAGTACGGGAATGAAGAATGTATTCGGCAAACCGGTAGATGTTATCGAAATGCAGAGTGAAGCAGGAGCTGCCGGCGCGGTTCACGGCTCTCTTTCGGGAGGAGCCCTCACAACAACGTTTACGGCCAGCCAGGGGCTGCTGTTGATGATTCCCAACATGCACAAGATTGCCGGAGAAATGCTGCCGACTGTTTTCCACGTTTCGGCCCGTTCCATAGCCGCGCAGTCTCTGTCCATTTTCGGCGACCACTCGGATGTTATGAGCACCCGGAATACCGGATTTGCCCTGATGGCCGCAAACAGTATTCAGGAAACCATGGATCTGGCTCTGGTGAGTCATCTGTCCACCCTGAAGAGTCAGGTGCCCTTTTTGAACTTCTTTGACGGTTTCCGTACCAGCCATGAAATCCAGAAAGTGGAAGAAATACCCTTTGAAACCATTAAAGGTCTGATTGAACCTCAGTACATAGAACAGTTTAGAAGCCGCGGCATGCGTCCCGAAAAACCCATTGTCAAAGTGGCCGCCCAGAACCCCGATGTATATTTCCAGGGCCGCGAAACTGTCAACAAATACTACGATGCGGTTCCCGGCATTGTTCAGCATTATATGGACAAGGTTGGTGAAGCAATAGGACGCAAATACAACCTGTTTGACTATGTGGGACATCCCCAGGCTGAAAAAGTTATTATTTCCATGGGCTCCGCCGGAGACACCATTGAACATGCCGTAAACGCCCTTGTGAAAAAAGGCGAAAAAATAGGCGCCGTCAAAGTTCGCCTCTACCGCCCCTTCAGTGTGGAATATTTCCTGAAGGCCCTGCCTGAATCCTGCAAAAAAATTGCTGTTCTGGACCGCACAAAAGAGCCGGGTTCCATTGGTGAACCTCTCTTTATGGATGTGGCTGCCGCCATGGCCGGCAAGCCGGTTACTGTTATCGGCGGCCGTTACGGTCTTTCTTCCAAGGAATTTACACCTACTCATGTCAAGGCTGTTTTTGATCATCTTGACGGGAAAGCCCATCATAACTTTACAGTGGGAATTGAAGATGATGTGACAAATCTGTCCCTTCCCATAAAAGAAGAACTCCATGTTATTCCGGACGATGTTGTCAGCTGCATGTTCTGGGGACTGGGTTCGGACGGTACGGTCGGAGCCAACAAGAACTCCATCAAAATTATCGGCGACAATACAGACATGAACGCCCAGGCGTATTTCGTGTACGACTCGAAAAAGTCCGGCGGTATTACCACCAGCCATCTGCGCTTCGGCAAGAGTTCGGTCAACATGCCCTGGCTGATTACCCAGGCTGACTTTGTAGCCTGCCACAACCCGGCTTATATTGGGCGTTACGATATGCTGGGCCCCATAAAGGAAGGCGGCACCTTCCTTATGAACACGCCTGTGGCAGCGGAAGAAGCCTTTGCCACACTCACAAAAAAAGAACAGCAAATTATCATTGACAGAAAAATAAAATTCTTTGTTGTTGATGCCCTTAAAGTGGCCGGAGAAGTTGGACTGGGCAGCCGCATTAACACAGTTATGCAGGCATGTTTCTTCAAGATTTCCGGTGTGCTGCCTGAAAAAGAAGCTATTGATCTGATGAAGTCGGCCATCAAGAAATCGTTTTTGCGCAAGGGCGAAGATATTGTCAAAATGAACTGGAACGCCATTGATAAAAGCGGTGAAGGCCTCAAGGAAGTGAAGGTTCCCTCAGCGCCTCCGGCCGAGGCATTTGAAGCACCGGTTCTTATTTCCAAAGATGCCGGCAGCTTTGCCAACGACATTATTGATCCCATTATGCATCTGAAAGGCGACAGCATTCCTGTCAGCAAGATGTCGTTTGACGGTACCCTGCCGACCGGAACTACTTATCTGGAGAAACGGGGTGTTGCTCCGCGCGTTCCCAAATGGATTGCCGAAAACTGTATTCAGTGTAACCAGTGTGTTCAGTCCTGTCCCCATGCCGCTATCCGTGCCAAACAGATAGACCCGGCCAAACTGACAACTGCACCGGAATCGTTTCAGTATATCAAATCAAAAACAAAAAACGATAAGGATCTCCAGTACAAAATTCAGGTATACATTGAAGACTGCCAGTCCTGCGGTGTCTGTCTGGTTACATGTCCGGCCAAAACCAAGGCTCTGGAATGGAGCCCCATTGAAACGGAACGGGCAGCCGGTGAAAATGCTAACCAGGTTTTCTTTAAGTCTCTTCCGGAAGATGTACTGGACGGTGTACAGGAAAGCACTGTCAAAGGCATGCAGTTCAAACAGCCTCTGTTTGAATTCTCGGGAGCCTGTGCAGGATGCGGTGAGACCCCCTATGTCAAACTGATGAGTCAGATTGCCGGTGACCGCATGGTGGCTGCCAACGCAACAGGATGTTCTTCCATTTACGGCGGAACTTTCCCCACCATTCCCTACTGCAAAAACCGCGAAGGCCGCGGACCTGCCTGGGGCAACAGCCTCTTTGAAGACAACGCCGAGTACGGTTTCGGTATGCGGCTGGCCATTGACAGCAACCGCACACTCCTGAAAGTAAAAGTGGAACGCATTCTGGAACTGGGCACAACACCCGAACTCACCGAAGCCCTGAAAAAAGCTCTGGAAATTTTTGAAGCAACCGATCAGGAAGCCAAGGACCACCAGCTTAAGATTCAGGAGCTGCTTCCTGCGGCTCTTAAAGCAGCCAGCGGAGAAGCGGCCGAAGTTCTGGCCAAGATTACAGAGCTTCAGGACTACTTCATGGATAAGTCGGTCTGGATTATCGGCGGTGACGGCTGGGCCTACGATATAGGCTATGCCGGTGTGGACCACGTGGTGGCAATGGGCAAGAACGTGAACATTCTTGTTCTGGATACAGAGGTTTACTCCAACACCGGCGGTCAGGCCTCCAAGGCCACTCCCATTGGTGCTGTTGCCAAGTTTGCCAACAGCGGTATGAAACTGACCAAGAAGAACATGCCCTTTATGTGTATGAGTTACGGTTACGTTTATGTGGCCTCCATTTCACTGGGAGCCAACAGACAGCAGGCACAGAAAGCCTTAATGGAGGCTGAGGCCTATCCCGGTCCTTCCATAGTGTTTGCCTACGCTCCGTGTATTAACCATGGTATTGATATGTCTCACAGCCAGGTAGAAATGAAACGGGCTGTCGATTCCGGATACTGGCCGCTGTTCCGCTTCGATCCGCGCCTGGAAGCCGGCAAGCGTTTCCGCTGGGAAACCAAGGAACCCACTGCCAGCTATCAGGACTTTATCCGCAGCGAACGGCGCTACATGGCCCTGAACAAGACCAATCCGGCTCAGGCGGAAGAACTGTTTGCCGCGGCAGAAGCTGACGCAAAACGGCGCATGGAGTTCTTCAAGAAAGTTGGAGAGCTGATGTAAAAACACAGCGCAAAAAAAAGTACAAAAAAACAGCGCCGGGTCTGCACTGCGGATCCGGCGTTTTTTTTGGCATCCAGCCGGCCGGATGTTCAGCCGGCCGGCAAATCAGCTCACCCTCAAATTATCAGCCGAAGAGTGTTTTCAGATTGGCCTTGTAGGGCGGGCGGATAATGCCCTTCTCGGTAATAATGGCGCTGACATACTGATGATCGGTAATATCAAAGGCCGGGTTGTAGGCCTTCACCTCCGCAGGAGCCGTCCGCCGGCCGAAGCCGTTACCTATTTCATCTTCCTCACGCAGTTCAATTGTTACATCATCGCCGGTGGGTGTACGCATGTCTATTGTTGAATACGGTCCCAGCACGTAAAAGGGAATTCCATACTCTTTGGCCAGAATGGCTACTCCGGAAGTACCTATCTTATTAATAACATCACCGTTGGCGGCAATTCTGTCCGTTCCCACCAGTACGGCATCAATTTTCCCCTCCCTCATAAGCAGGGATGCCATGTTGTCGCAGACAACAGTTACATCCAGACCGGCTTTGTGCAGTTCATACGCTGTCAGCCTGGAGCCCTGCAGCAAAGGACGGGTTTCATCCGCGTAAATTTTAAAATTATAGCCCTTATCATGCCCGGCATACATGGGGGCCAGGGCCGTGCCGTAGCCGGAGGTAGCCAGCCCGCCCGCGTTGCAGTGGGTCAGCAGCCCCATACCCGGCTTGAGCAGTTCCAGACCGTAACGGCCCATGGCATAACACATCTGCTGATCTTCCCGGAGAATTTCTTCACTTTCCTCCAGAAGCGCCTGCTTTATTCCGGGCACATCCCCGCCGGCCTGCCGCTCTGTTGCAAAACGTTCCACCATACGGTCCAGAGCCCAGAAAAGATTCACGGCTGTCGGCCGGGAGCCGGCTAGGTAATTGCGCAGCTCTTTTATCTCCCTGCCCAGCACCTCCACATCGGAAGTGTCCACCCGGTTCGCGCACACGTACAGCCCGAAGGCCGCCGCCACTCCTATGGCCGGCGCGCCCCTTACCCGCAGTTTCTTTATAGC
>PDWI01013158.1_pt1 | contig 11282 bp, 10 predicted proteins | sample 1430891 | NCBI WGS metagenome assembly PDWI01 (sample SAMN01162508, study PRJNA174530) | Oral metagenome, whole genome shotgun sequencing project. | biome: Marine environment; feature: Marine mammal; material: Swab sample of the gingival sulcus; isolation source: swab sample of gingival sulcus... | reverse complement strand
TAACCAGATATTACAATTGTTCGCGTATTTTGCGAGCACAGGAGCATCTTTTTTTTCCCAGCTTCGGATTATATATTTTTTAAGTTTGATTTGCATTTTCGTTTTAACACATAACGCAGAGTTCACCGGCAGCGGTAGCTGTCCGGTGAAACGACTTGTTGGGCGGTCATTCTGTGCCGTATGATGCTTCTAACTCTCTGATCATTAAATCCATTTGCACAGGCTCCTTCGTATATGTATTGCTTGAATCTGTAGCTTTTTTTGCAACAGTTACTGATTTTTTCTCTTTTTCAATTCCAATATATTGTCTTCCTTCACTAATGGCTGCCACCGCAGTTGTCCCACTCCCAATAAAACAATCAAGAACAATTTCACCCGGTTCAGTAAAAAGCTTTATCGCTCTTCTTGGAAGTTCAACAGGAAATTTAGAATCGTGATCTGCGTTGCTACGAACAGATGGTATTTCCCATACACCTCTTGAACCCCAATTTACCCATTCTTCCTTTGTTAACCTTGAACGGTCAACCTTAGTAATTCCCGGTTTCCAAAAAATGTAAAGATATTCAGATTCGTCTACAGAACGATAGGATATAGTGTGCCATCGTGAATTTTCCCATGCCGCATCTTTTACCCATATTCTACGATCATACAAATAGAACCCAGCGGATAAAGCTGCCTCCTCTATTAATCCTCCAACCAAAAAAACTCTGGTTTGCGATTGGTATTTTCCACCTCTGATGTTATTTCCATTAAGCCTTCTATCTATAGTTTGTTCACTACATCCGAAGTGGGCTGCAAGTTTGTATCTGTTCCAGTCAGGATATTTTTCCATGATTGCCAATATATCTTCTTTAGAAAGCGAAATTCTTCTTCTAGAGATGTTCTCAGCCATGATTTTTGGCATATGTTCATCTTTGAAACATAAAATATCAGCAATATTAATTGCCAAAAATCCGCCAGGTTTAATAATTGGAAAGTGCAAATCAATAACATCTCTTAATAGGTTTTTCCAACCATCAAATGACAAATCTTTTTCATATTCTTTCCCAACGAAATAAGGCGGTGACCATACACTTAACGCAATTGAATCTCTTTCAATTCTATTTAATAGATTTCTAGCGTCTCCATGATAAATTTCGTTCGGAGTCAGCGGATTAAATATATTTATGATTGCCATACGCCAATACACTCCTTTTTATCTTGATCATAGATTAATGTTTGGACACGCCAACTTGCTTTATCTTTTAATCTGTTAAAGCCAACCCTTACTCTGAAGTCTTCGCCCAATGTTGGAGCATTTCTACCAGCCAGCCAAATTCCATCATCTGCACTTGGATTATATCTATCCTGCAATTTTCCATTAGGGATTGCTGCGATATTGACTTCACGCAAATGATGAATAGTGTTGTCGTCATCACCGTAATAAAAATGTATAAGGCAGGTTGTCGTTAAATAATTCTTTCCTCCATATTCAGATATTTCTGGAAGAAATCCTTTTTCATTTACCTCCGCACCTGACCGCCTTTGTCTTACCCACAATGATGTCTGAGACATTTGAATTGTTGCAGAACGATTTTCCTTTTCCGCTTTTGAATCAATAAACAAAGCTTGTCTAACAGTTTCATCAGGAAGTATAACATACCTTGCCTTCTTGTAATCTACTGTGCCATACACTCTTTGTTGAACATTAAATCCCGAAAGCCTATCAAGCAGTTCGCGTGTAACATCTTCAGCAATATCTTTAACGCTATCTGGTGATTTAAGAAATATTTCATGAGCTTCCATTCCAAAATCAAGGACAGCTTGAAATATCCAGCGCAGAGTCAGTTTTTCAATTCGCTCTATCTCATCTAATGATAACATATCAGGGTCTTTTTCAGTCATATTTGTCCTTTAGTTTCTTCTGTCCCTCTGGCCTTGTCCTTATAATCTGTTATACAGGTGAAATACCTGATAACTTGAGCAGGGCGGTAAAATCGGGCAAATATGCCCCGTATATTTTTATTATCAGGCAAACTTCCCGTATAAGTTGGTTATCAGGGGAGTTGCCCGTATAATTCTATTATCAGATACCTTGCCCTTATAATTTATTATCAAGGAAAAAAATACCTGGTGAAAAGCTGCCACCGGTTTCAGCCGATTTCATCTCAAGCGGTGAAAACCGCAAATTCCCGGAAACAAGCGTGTCTCTTGCCGTCTTATCCCCCCAACGAGGGGGACTCTTGAGAGACGCCGACCGGCCGCAGCGAAGCCGCATTCAGCCAAAAGGATTCCAGAACCGTGCGCACCGCGCCGTTGGCCCTGATATGCGCCGCAGCAGATCGGGCGGCTTCCGCCAGGGAAAGAACCCGCTGTTCGTCGCCGGTGTCATCAGATATATGGTCAGCCCCGTGATCCGCCCTGGAACCGGCTATCCGGGAAAGGATGTTCTCTCGGGCTGTTCCTGCCCGGAAACTAACCGCCTGATCAGCCGAACCGCCTTGGTACGTGATCCGTATGCCGGGTGGTGTGGGAGGGGGCAGCCGCAAGGCTGCTCCCTATCCCAATATTATTTTCTTCTATTTTTTTTTCGCGATTTTTTTGCGTGCCTATTTTTTGCTTTTTTCCTATTTGAAATTTTTGGTTTGTTTTTCACTTTTAGGAGATCAATAGATGAAGCTTTCCTCGTCTGAGGTTGCTTAAAGCATGCCCACCAGGACATGGAATCATGGAGATTGTCGATTTGCCTATCTTGTACTTTTTGCTTAAGTTTTGCAAGACACTCATCTTTTCCTATTTGCAATATATTTTCAAAATCTTCTGGAGAAATATAGCCAGGAAAGATTAACCCATTTTCATATGCATCATCAATTGTGTTCTTTAAAGTGTCTGGATACAGGTCATAAACACACGTTGCCAATACATCATGAAAACAAGATGAGCTTGATGCTTCTTTGCCAGTAAATAAGCCGTTATAAAATAAAAGGACATCTTCCCGAGATTCGTAGTCATCAATGACAGCATAGCTCAAGGCTTGCAATGCTGCGCCTCGACAATATTCATATGCTCCTTTATTTAATATGAGTTCTTTTATGCGATCTGTATTCCCTCCACATGTCCTCAGTAAAATAATAGGCAAATTCCCTGCAATAAAATCTCCGTATAATTGGTCCGGCAAATCTCCTGGTAAGCTAAAAATATCAATCAGGATGTCATGACTTTTCACTTCTTTAAAATATCCAAGAAGCATAAACGCATAAATATGTTCAAAATAAGGATCGTCTTGATTTGTATATTTTTCTGGTGTTTTTATAACATTATTTAAAATTGAAATTAAATGAGGTGTGATTTCAAGGCGATTATTTATTGCGGCCTCAACTGCATCACGCTTATATATTTTGTCATAAAATTCAAATGACTTAAGAATATCAATAATATCCATGTTATCTTCCGTTTCATACGCCCATGCGTATTTTTAAGATCATATCATATTGACAATTTTTAGCCAGATTATCAAAACGATATTTTCTGAGAGTATTCGGTGTTTGAAAACCCAACCACTGCTTATCAGGCAATTTCCCTCATAATTTAATTGTCAGGGCCTTTCCCTTATAATTTCTTATACAGGTGGAATAGTGGAATACTTGATAACTTGATCAGGGCGGTAAAATCGGGCAAATTTACCCGTATATTTTTATTATCAGGTAACTTCCCCGCATAAGTCAATTATAAGGAACTCTTCCCGTATAGTTTATTATTCAGGAAAAATACCTGATAATCGTCTCTGAGCGGGAAAAACAGGCATTCGACCGAACAATACCATTATCAGGCAATATGGAACGAGCCTCTCCGCAAATATCCTTAACCCAGTCGCGCAAGTTCGTTTGCTTTTTTGTCCATATCATCCGCCGCCCGAATCACTTTCTGATAGGCTTCCATGAGCCGGTGGCTGGCGATCATTTCGGTCATGCCTTCAATGGCGCTGGTATTGGACCGTTCCAGCACCCCCTGCACAATATTGGGAGACACCGGCGTTCCCGTGACAGAGGGATCCGCAGGAACAAGCCGGGTGCCGTTATCCTTGACGAGTTGGCCGGATTCAAAATTTTCAATGCGCAGACGGCCGATTTCAAATTCCCCGGCCATGAACGTGCCATCAGCGCCCACGGAAATCCACCCGGCCTCCAGGATCAGGGGGCCGCTTTCTCCCAGCACCGGAAATCCATCCTGCGTAACCAGCACCTGCTCCGAATTCAGGGTGAAATTACCCTGGCGGGTATAGCGAAGACCGTCCGGGGTCTCAATCACAAAGAATCCCTGGCCGTTGATGGCAATATCCAGCGGATTATCCGTGGTTTCCAGGGCACCCCGGCTGAAATCAATATAGGTTTCTTCAAAAGGCAGCATGCCGGAAGGCAGGGGCGGCGGCGCATTTGATTCCTGATCCGAAGCTGACGCCATGCCGGTATTCTCCGGTTCCGGGACACGGAAGGCCGGACGGTCCGCCAGAAAACCGGGCGTATTGATATTGGCCAGATTATTGGCCGTGATCTGTAAATGAAGTTCCTGAAGAACGGCACCGGCCGCTCCGGTAAACAGGGCGCTGCTGCTCATGCCCGTACCTCCAGTCCGGATTCGGAATCCGGTTTTCGCCTGTTTGGTTTGCGGCTGATGATCCGCACCTTTCAGGAAAATTATTTTCAGACAGCCGGGATTCAGATGATCTGCTGCTCATTTCCATAATCCCGGCACCACGCTTCCACTTTCTCTCGCAATTTCAGGGCGAGCGCGATTTCATTTTCCGGCAGGGCCGTCCGGCAGCGGATTTCTTCCATTGACCTGCCTTCGGCAACCAGCCGCCGAAGGCGATCATGGGGTGTTTCAGCCGATGGACCGCCACCTGGACGGACATGATCCGGGTTCGGCGTCCTTGCCACCTCCGCCGGAGACGGGCTTTCCACACCGCCCGGACTGCCGGATGGAGAGGCGTCCGGCATGAATCCCCCCGGCGGGCGGGCGGATAGCGCACCGCTTTCCGTTCCCATGGAACAAAGATCCGGCGCGGCCCGGGCCGGCGCCGGATGCGCCCGCTCCGGGAGATACTCCCTGAGGATGGCCTCAAAAGCGGCCCGGTCTTTATCGGACAGACCCTGATCCGCACCGGCGGACCGGTTGGCGGCCCGCCAGCGCAGGAGCGCGAATATGGCGGCAGCGCAGAGACAGAGCCCCATGACATCCATCAGTGTTTCAAGAAAGGCGTATTCCATATCCTGTCATCGGTCTTTTAACTTACCGGCCTTTTAAAGTTTTTTCCAAAGTGGGAATGGTAAATTTCCATAAAGCCTGAAAAACCGGCAGAAAGCAGCGCTTTTCAGATCCGGATATTGATGTTGCGGCCCCTGGTTGCGTCCGCCGGAGCGGATTCTTCCGATCCGCCCCCGGTTGTATCTGCGCCCTCGGGATTATCCGGATGATCTTTGTCCCGGTTCCGGCGTTCCCGGGCCGGGGCCCGCTCCAATACCTCGTTTCTGGTGTCGGATTTGGGCTGGACCGGTGAAAACGGGGCTGTGGGTTTGATTTTGTCCACCATGATGATTTCCTCCGCAAAACGCATTCCGCCGGTTATTGCATCCCGTTGAATTTCCGGATGATTTCCGAAAGAAAATCTGATCCGTATTGCCCATGATATCGCCGTCATGGCGCCGGCGGCATCATCCCGGAAATCCGGAAAAGGCCATCGTTTTGACAATGGTGTCAAAAATCTGACGGCGGGCTATCCAGCCGGCAATTCGGTCAGGTCATCCTTTCCCAGCACGGCCCGGATCTTTCCGATGGCCTGGGAATGCAATTGGGACACGCGGGATTCGGTCACCTCCAGCACGCCCCCGATTTCCTTCATGGTCATTTCCTCCTCGTAATACAGGGAGATGACCATGCGCTGTTTTTCCGGCAGATTGCCCACGGCCTGGCTCACGGCATTCCTGATCTCCTTGAGCCGGGTCAGGGTCAGGGCATCCGCCGGCGCATCCTGCAACAGACTGTCGGCCAGGAGAAAGCGGTCTTCCGCATTGCCGATGCCCAGGTCTTCCATGCTGAACACGCTCATGCTGTCCCGGTGGCGCAGGCGGTGGATCTCTTTCAGGTCCGTTTCCAGGGCCCCGGCCAGCTCCGTGTCTTCGGGCGCACGACCCAGATCGGATTCCAGCCGGCGGGCCGTCTCCCGCATCTCCCGGATCTTGCGGCGGTCGCCCCGGGAAATGATGTCCCGGCTGCGCATTTCGCTGATGACCGCGCCCCGGATGCGGAAGGCCGCGTAGGTCATGAAGGTATTGCCGCTGTCCGGATCATATCGGTTCAGGGCTTCCATGAGCCCCACCACGCCCGCGCCCACCAGATCTTCCCGGTCCACTTCCGGGGGCAGATGGGCTGAGACGCGCCAGACGATACGGCGTACCGTGGGCAGATGCCGGGCCGCCATGGCGTTTCTGTCCTGATCCGACAGTTGGCGGTATCTCATATCCGCTGTCTGCTCCATGGAAGTGAAGGGCAAAAGCGCCTATCCGCCGCCCAGACCTGTTTCCGGACCGCCGGGCGCACCGTCCGGCCGCCGGAAGGCAATACGCCGGGCCAGGGCGCAATAGCATCGTCCGGCCCGGCTGTCAGGCCGGGTCCGCGCCAGTGAACGCCGGGAGCGGATGGCCCGGCGCACCTCTTCATCGCACAGTACATGGCCAAAAAATTCCACCCGCGCGTCCAGAAACCGTTCCGCCACCTCCGCCAGCTGAAAATGCACCTCCTCGGCCTCGGAAAGATGGGCCGCCTGGTTGACCAGCAGGAGAAACCGGCGCTGGTCGTGGTGCAGGGCCATGACCTTCATCAGGGCATAGGCGTCGGTGATGGCCGCAGGTTCGGGCGTGACCACCACGATGATATCCCGGGCCGCCGCATTGAACCAGGTCACATTGGAGGAAATCCCCGCCGCCGTGTCGATCAGCAGCACATCCATGCCGTTCATCAGCCTGTCCAGGTCGGAAAGAAGCCCGGCCCGCTGCTCCCCGGTAAGATGGACCAGTTCCTGGACCCCCGAGGGCGCGGGCAGAATCCGGAGGGTTCCGGACAGGGAAACGGCCACTTCCGAAATGGTTTTTTTCCCCTGGATCACATGCGACAGATTCCAGTTCGTGGACACGCCCATCAGCAGATCCAGATTGCCCAGGCTCAGGTCCGCGTCCAGGATCACGGTTTTGCGCCCCATATCACTCAGAAACACGCCGATATTGGCCACCACGCTGGTTTTTCCCACGCCGCCCTTTCCGCTGGTCACCGCAATGACGCGGGGCGCGGGCGGGGTCAGATCCACACCCATGCCAGCCTGCTTCCAGGAAAAAGGGAGCACATTATCGTTTGCGGGGTCCATGTTTCGGAAGTCCGTCATTTGGTCTTTTGTTTCCTGCGGCGCCGGGGAGCCTTTTTCCTGCCCGCCGGTTCCAGCTCCGGCAGGCAGTGGCGGCAGGGAGAAGTTTTCTTCCCTGCTAGTTCCTCCCGCGTGGTGAATTCCAGGCGGTTTTTCGGCTGTATTTTTTCGGCCCACCGGCACCCGGCTTTATGAAAAACATCCGAATTGCGGTTGGCGATAAAAGGACCGGAGAGTTCCGGCCTCGCCGTTCCGCCAGGATCTTCGGCGTCCGGTCCGTTTGCAGGGGATATACCCGCAACGTCCGCCCTGGCCGTCACGGGGTCGGGCGGGGTGGTTTTTTCCGTCTCCTGCGGCGCCGGCAGCCTGGCCTGGACTGTGCGGGCCGTGTCGGGAAGCAGCCGCTCGGCCAGGTATTCGGGTGCGGCGGAGCGGATATCCCCCGGAATTTCGGGGCCGGTGGCAAAATAGACCGCCGGCAGGGGACCGCGCATCATCCGGTTGACCACCGGCCCGACGGATACAGCGATATCCAGCCGGGTGAAAATCACGGCGGCCAGGGGCAGTTCGCTGAACCGGCGCATGCTTTCCACGATATTGCGCTCGGACAAAGTGGCGTCCATGACAAGATAAACCTCCACCGGATCCAGAAACTGCAAAATCCGGCCCGTATCCGCCAGCCTCTCCTCATCCTGGGGCGAAATCCCGGCCGTGTCCACCAGCACGATATCCAGGGCCGAGAGACGCTCCAGAGCTGCGGGAATCTCCGCCCCGGTCCCCGCCGTTTCCAGGGGAACGCCGATGATGCCGGCGCAGCTTCCGATCTGGCTCCCGGCTCCGATGCGCCGGTTGTCCAGATTCAGGATGCCCACCCCGCGCTTCATGCCGAGGGACTGAAGGGACGCCAGTTTGGCGATAGTGGTGGTTTTACCCGATCCGGGCATGCCCAGAAACAGGATCCGGCGCTGGGCCTTCCCCGGGGCGGGGCGGGGAACCCGGTCATAAAATTTTTCGTGACGGCGGTGGATCTCTTCGGCCAGCATCCGCCGTACATCGCCGGCCGAGAACAAGAGATCGCCCTGACGCCGGCTGATTCCGCTGATGATATCCCAGGCAAGATTTTCTTCCACTTCCTGGCGGATCAGGGTCTGGTGCAAAAGGGCCAGCTCGTCCTCCTCGCCGATAAGACGGCGGGAGGCAGGCCGGGACGGGTGATATGCGGCGGAGGAGAGATTCGCCCGTACGCCGTCCCCGTCCCGGTGTTCCGCGCCGGCCGGCCAGGGTGCTCCCGGCCGGGCGTCCTCCCGTGTCAGGGAGGGGTCCACGGCGGCCGTAACCTCCACCCGGCGGCGCCGGATGAGCCCGAACAGCCGGTTTCTGTTCAGATTGCGGGCCGAGAGGATGACCGCGTCCGGGCCGAATTCCTCCTTGACCCGTTTCAGGGCCTCGGCCATATCGCCGGCTTCGAACCGCTTAATTTGCATAGGCGATCTCCACCGCGCCCAGAGAACGGATGCGGGCTGTCGGCGCGATTTCATTATACGAAAGCACGGTCAGCTGCGACATGAACCGATCCGCCAATTGTTTGAAATGGGGCCGCACCGGCGCGGAACAGACCACCACGGGCTGCTGTCCCGTCTCGCCGGACTGTTCCACCTGCCGGGCCACGTTCTGCATGATTTCCTGGGCCGTGCGGGGATCCAGGGCTGCGAAGGAGCCGTAATCCGTCTTTTGCAGGGATTCGCTCACGGCCTGCTCAATGCTCTGGCCCAGGGTGATGATGGGGATTTCCCCTTCCGCGTTCTGGTACTGGGCCGTGATGGTGCGGCTCAGTCCCTGACGGGCGTATTCCGTGAGCAGGCCTGTATCCTTTGTATGGGAGGCCCGGTCGGCCAGGGTTTCCAGGATGGAGAGCAGATCCCGGATGGGAACCTGTTCCCGGAGCAGACTCTGCAAGACCCGCACCACGGCCCCTTCGCTCATGAGGCCGGGAATCAGTTCCTCCACCACGCTGGGATGGGTCCGGCGCAGGGCGTCCAGCATTTTGCGGGTTTCTTCCCGTCCCAGCAGCTCATGGGCGTGACGCCGGATGAGTTCGGCCAGATGGGTGATGAGCACGGTAGGCACATCCACCACGGTATAACCGCAGGACAGGGCCGTTTCCCGGTCCTCTTCCTGGATCCAGTAGGCGGGCAGGCCGTAGGTGGGTTCGGTGGTGGGGATGCCCGGAATTTTCTGGGGCGATTTTCCGATATACATGGCCAGATAACGGCCGGGCATGAGTTCCCCCCGCGCGATTTCGTTTCCCTTGAGCATGACCGTGTATTCGCCGGGTCTGAGCTGCATATTGTCCTGGATATGAACGGGGGGGGCCACCAGCCCGAGTTCGCGGGCGATCTGCCGGCGGACGGACCGGATGCGGTCCAGAAGCTGGCCGTCCTGTTCCATATCCACGAGGGGGATCAGGGTATAGCCGACTTCCAGGGCCATAATATCCAGGGGCGGGAGGTATTCCTGTTTTTCCACGGGCTCGGCGGCGGCCGCTTTTTTTTCCGCTTCGGCCTCGGCCGCCTTATCCGCCTTGTCCGCTTCAAAGAGCAGATAGCCCAGGGTTCCGGCCAGAAGCGCCAGGGCCAGGAAGGGGATGGTGGGCAGGCCGGGGATGAGGGAAAATCCCAGCAGGATGGCGGCGGAGACCAGGATGGCGTTGGGCTGGCGGAAAACCTGGGAGGCGATTTCTCCGCCCATGCCGGATTCGGCTCCGGCCCGGGTCACGATGATGCCCGCCGCCGTGGCCACCACCAGGGCCGGAATCTGGGTCACCAGCCCGTCCCCCACCGTGAGCAGGGTATAGGTGCGGGCCGCGTCGGCAAATCCCATATCGTTCTGAAATACGCCGATGATGAGTCCGCCGATGATATTGACCAGAGTGATGATGATGCCCGCAATGGCATCCCCGCGCACGAATTTATTGGCGCCGTCCATGGCCCCGTAATATTCGGCTTCCCGGGCGATGCGCTGCCGCCTTGCGCGGGCCTCGTCCTCGTTGATGATGCCCGCGTTCAGATCCGCGTCAATGCTCATCTGTTTTCCGGGCATGGCATCCAGAGTGAAGCGGGCCGCCACTTCGGCGATGCGGCCGGCGCCCTTGGTGATGACCAGAAAATTGATGAGTACCAGGATCATGAATACGATGGCCCCCACCACATAATTGCCGCCCACCACAAAATTGCCGAAGGCCATAATGACGTTTCCGGCGGCCGAGGGGCCTTCCTGCCCGTTGAGCAGAATGAGCCGGGTGGAGCAGATATTTAACGACAGCCGGAACAGGGTCACCACCAGGAGCAGGGACGGAAATGTGGAAAGATCCAGCGGATTCAGGATATACATGGACATGAGCAGTGTCACCAGGGCAAAGGTGATATTGAAGGAAATGAGCAGATCCAGCAGCAGGGTGGGCAGGGGCAGGATCATGAGAATGAGAATCCCCACCACCAGAAGGGCCATCAGGGCCTCGCTGTTGTTCATGATCAGGGAAATCATGCCCTGTCCGGATTGTCGGTTGTCCGCTTTTGCCATATCTTTTTTCGGGCCCGCGGGGGTATGGCCTGCTGTCAGAGTCCTGGTTTATGATGCGTCCAGCTCCCGGCAGGCGGCCATTTCCCATCCATTATAGATCAATATCAGTTTTTTCACGGTCACGCGCTCTTCCATGCGGCGGATTTCGTCGTCCTCTGCGTATTGCCGCAATTGGTTTTCCGCTTCTTCCATGGCCCGTTCCATCCGGGCATCGGAGAATTCTCCCCGGGGAATATATTTCAGTTCAATGAGATAGCCGAATTTCATGTCCGGATACGCGGCCAGAAAGGGTTCGAGCCAGAGGTCGGCA
>PDWI01009669.1_pt1 | contig 11282 bp, 6 predicted proteins | sample 1430891 | NCBI WGS metagenome assembly PDWI01 (sample SAMN01162508, study PRJNA174530) | Oral metagenome, whole genome shotgun sequencing project. | biome: Marine environment; feature: Marine mammal; material: Swab sample of the gingival sulcus; isolation source: swab sample of gingival sulcus... | reverse complement strand
ACCACTCTTTGTTTACTGTAGCTTTGTTGGCAGACACTGTTTTGTAACTTAATGTGTTCACGTAAAATTTACTTTTTGTTAATATATAATTGACTATAACTCTCCCAAAAATAGGAACTGCAAAAGTATAAAGATTTTACAAATCTGCAAACACTCTATCTATTTTATCTTTAAAACATTGAAAAAAAGCTATTTTAACGTGATTTTGAGTTGTTTTCTTGTACAACATCGCTGTTATTTGTAGGTCAAACACACTGATTTATGTCAAAAGAGATATTTATTTTTTTGGGCGTTCCCCTCCGGGTCGGGCTTTCCGTTCCAATCTTTTGTTCGTGACCTCACAAAAGGATTTCCTCTGCAATCCCTAACGCGGGGCGTGTGTTTTGCGAAAGCGAAAGCTTTTGGTTAAAGATTAAACATTAGAGACAAATCATGATTTGTCTCTAATAGATTTGCCCCAACTAACAGCTAAAAATAATATTTTTGTGCATTACAAATGCTTAATAATAAAAAAGCGTAGATACAATCTACGCTTAGGGTATTACTTATTTTTTTTGACATTACGCTTAGTAGAGTTTATAAATCAATGATATACAAAGGATTATACCCTCTCTTAGAATAAGCCTCAAAGGTTTTCAAAACCTGTGAGGTCTCTACCAAACAAACGTTTAACACTCTGTTTTTTTTATAAAGTTGTGATTTTAAAATTCATCTATTAATTAGAGTATGGTATTTGCCCTGAAAGATTATCCCGAGCTCACGTTACTTAAACTTACACCTTTTGAAGCAATACCACTGCATGAGCAGAAATACCTTTCTCCTGTCCCACAAACCCCAACTTTTCGGTGGTGGTTGCCTTTACAGAAATCGTATCGGGCTCCAACTCTAGAACAGAGCGTAACTTCGATTTCATTTCGGGAATATGAGGTTTTAATTTGGGCTTTTCGGCACAAACCGTACTATCTATATTGACAATTCTATAGCCTTTATTTAAGACCATATCATAGGTCTTTCTTAAAAGCACTTTACTGTCAATATTTTTAAAATCGGAAGAGGTGTCGGGGAAATGATATCCTATATCATTAAGGTTTAAAGCCCCAAGCAGGGCGTCGCAAATGGCATGTATCAAAACATCACCATCGGAGTGAGCAACCGTCCCTTTAGTGTGTTCAATTTTGATTCCGCCAAGCCAAAGGCTTCCCCCCTCGGCTAGACGGTGTACATCAAAGCCATGTCCTATACGAAACATTACTTTTGGTTGTTTACAGCTGCGAAATCGAAGCTAAGTGTAAAACGAAGTGTATTTGCTAAGGGACTATTTTGTCCGTTACTTGGGAGTAAGTAGGCAAAATCAAGCCCGAAAGCATTGTATCGCAAACCTAAACCAAGAGACCAAAATTTTCTATTTCCTTTCATGGCTGCTTCATGAAAATATCCGGCTCTTAAAGCGAACTGCTTAGCATACCAGTACTCCAAACCAAATGCCCAGATAATCTCTTTTATTTCCTCCTTAAAAACACTTCTGCTATTGCCATCAACAATACCGGGAGCATCGCTAAAAGACTGGAACATTCCACCTGCAACGGAAACACTATTAGGGTCTTTTCCGTATTTAATAAATTTACCATTGGTTTTAACGGTATCTCCATTTGCATCAATATCTCCCTCTTTATAATATATAGGAGGTGTAGGAACCAATAGCTTGCTTACCTCAAACGAACCCATTATACTGTTGTACTCGTCTAATTGTAAGGTTACCGCTGCACCCAGTTTCATATTGGTCGGTAAAAAGTTTTTCTCTGCTCCATTGGAGTAAGACATTTTATTACCTATATCGCTAATACTGAATCCTAAAGCATAATTAACATCTCTGCCCGATACTTCTGTTGTATTGTTGTAGAAAATTCCTATATCAGAAGCGAAAGCATAACCGTAAGTTACTTCGCTAGAACTGTTTGAATAACCTCCGGTTAAGTTTGAGTAAACATAACCTAAGGTCAAACCTAAAGAAAGATGATCGGTCAATAATCGACTATATCCGCCTCGAATCGTAAATTCGTTAGGAGTATAATCTTTTACAAAGGAACCGTAATCATCTAAAAACTGAATATTTCCAAGCGAAAAATAAGTCAAGGCTCCGGAAACAACCTGCTTATCTCCAAATTTCATATATCCACTTAAATAAAGCAAATTAATATCGTTCACTAACTTTTTTAACCAAGGCGTATAAGATACTGAAACGCCATAAGCATTTTCTGCAAATGGATATTTAGCTACATTATATTTTATGGAATTAATATCAGCACTGGTTGCAACACCAATATCCCCCATAGCTCCAGCTCTTGAGTCCGTGGCTATCGTTAAAAATGGAACTGCAGTTGTAATCGGGTTAGAATCTTTAGCATCTTGTCCGATAGCTGTCGATTGAGCAAACGACAAAACACTTGCCGTTACCAATCCTATTAATAAGGTAATTCTTTTCATCTTTATTTTTTTAATCGCCGCAAATATACAACACTTTTTTTTCTTTGTATAGCATCTTATTTCAACGCCATGTTTTTTAGAACGTAATTATTGATAAATTATTATTTTAAAATGACTAATTTTTGAAATTCAGTCGCTGTTTCTCCATTCTCTGTTCTTACTTGCAATTTATAAATGTAAACGCCACGACCTATATTATCCTCATAATCATCTTTTCCGTTCCAATGTATGGGTTCGCTTCTAAACCCATTCGGAACAAAGGTGGTTTCTATGCTTTTGACCAATTTACCACTTACGGTAAACACCTGAATAGAAACATCTAAGCTTTTACCCGGTTGATTATGGTCGAAATAAAAATCGGTATTGGTAGTAAAGGGATTCGGGTAATTAAAGAGATTCTTAATGGCCAAGCTATTCGATTCGGCAACGATAAATTCTAATTGCTGTTCGCTGGAGTTATTAAACACATCCCAAGCTTTTAATTTAAGCGTATGCTTTCCCACCGGAAGTTTTGAATACGGATACTCTATCTTTCCGGATTGATAACTATCTAAATCTGCTTCGTAATAATTGTTTAGTGCCACTGTTTTTTGAGTGTTATTATCAATGACTGCTGTTACATCGTGTCCAATGCCATTTCCCACGGTATTAATTCCATTTTCGTCGAACAATTTTGCAATTAAAACAGGAGACTGGTCGGTAATTCCACCATAAATAAAATCCTCATCGTTCATAAACAATTCTATACTAGGTCCCTCTTTATCCTGAATGCTTTGAGTAGCCGAACCGGAGATGCTTAAGTTTCCGGTATGCCCAAAAGCATCGGTTTTATAGTCTGTTGCGTAATACGATATTCTCCCCAAACCGTTCTTGTAACTAATATCTTTAGGAACTATAAACGAACAAGAAAAAGCCCCATTTTTAACGCTTACTTTCCCCTTATAAACGATATTCTTTCTAACAACAAAAGGCACATTATAATTACACTGAAATTGACAAAGTGTACTAAGCGTATCTTGTTTATCGTAAACCGTTGGGTAAATAATACCGTTGAAATCTTCTAAAATCTGTCCCTGATGATTGCTTACCTGCCCCTCTAAAGTAACCTTAGAAAGGGGCGTGACATTAATGGTGTCGATATTATTAACCGTAATATTATTGATTTTTAGAGTGGCTGCTTTTTCTCTGGGAACTGCCATCCTAAGAGCCGGGTCTCCTATTAGAGTAAATATCCTCATATTTTGGCTATTTGCCCCTACTCCATTCTTAGCTCTTTTTACCAAGTCACCAAAGCGATACTCGTTATCATCATTCAAATGAGTGTAAAAAGATTTATTCAAAGTCTTGTTAGGCCCTGCATAAGCAATTCGGGTGGTCGTAAACAACGCAATGCCTCCCCCTTTCTCATTTAGGAAAACATTTTCTCCTGCGGAGGTTCTTTTTTTATCATCGTATCGCGTAAACTCGCAAGTAGCGGTCACAAAAGTAGCTAAGTGGTCGCTGTTTTTCCACGAGAAAATATCATGATTTGTAATTAATTGCTCGTGAGCCAAGCTTAATCCTCCACCATGCCCCACGTAGTTTAAAATAAGCGTTCCTTTCCCTACGCTATTGTTAAAGGCTTGAGTTGCCTCAGGAACAATATTTCCTCCGGCAGAAGCTATAAGTGGATACGCGTCCATATAGATTTTATTGATATTAAAATCGGGGTATTTTTGCTGAACCAAATTCGCGAACTCATCCGCATCTTCCACATGCATATTACCGTCGCCATTATCTGCAACGAAGGTTATTTGAGATCGCCAATCGCCAAAGGTAGAGCGAGTTTGACTGTAATTCAAAACCTTCCAAACTGCATTATTAGCCTCCTCCACGGTATTAACCACCATACGACCAATTCCAATATCCAAATACCCGTTAACACCCCCCTCATTATCATCCAATAAGCCATAATAATCATCGCTCGTATATGTTCCGCTCACCCGAATAGAACCATTGGACTGATAGGTTAATATTTTATTCGTGTTGTTAGAGGATTGTGTTTTATTATCGTAAGAACCATCCCCAAAAAGCAGCAAATATTTAAGCGTATCTGTAATTGACTTCTGATGATACAAGTGACGCATAAAGTTCTTGATAGCTGTCACATCCGGTGTTCCAGACGAAAATTCATTATAAACCTCTTCGTTGGTCACAACAACCGTATTCAGCCCAGAGGTATTGATATGATAATCCGCAATCTGAGAGGCTTGGTTTTTAAATATTTCAGGGGTTAAAATCACATATTCGACATTCTCTAAGCCATGTAAATTTTGATTCCTAATAGGACGAATGGATGATACAGCATATACCCTAGAAGGGTCGAATACACAGTAGCTTTGAATTTGCTCGCTTCCATCTTTAAATGAAAGAATACCAGATTGTAAATCGGTGTGCATTTTTTGAGGGTTAGAAAAATCTGTAACATTCCAAACCTCAAAACGATTGCTTGCATTTTGTACATCAAAGCGATTATTCTGCCCTAAATAATAGAGGTTAGAAAACATCAATTGGGAAGCTCCTAATTTTAATTTTCGAACCGCACTTATCCGAATAAAATCCAACCATGCATTATAAGAGTCCGACTTATCGTAAGTTGTCCGTATTGTAATCTTATCACCCGTAGGCGTAAAGGTATCAAAACCGGTACCCTCTTTGACATAATACGAGGTATATTTTTTAAAATTAACAGGCTCTATCTTAACATTCTGAATCAACTGATTATTGTAAAACGCTTTTAAATGAGAGGAAGGGTGCACATTACTATTACACCTTGCCGAGGCATATATCTGTATCTTAGCCAGAGAATCTTTAACAATATTCGGAAAATTAAAACTAAAGTCATACGAAGGTTTTAAAGCGTTATACTCCTCTCCATACCACTTTTTACCACTATGTAAAAGGTTTACCCTATCACTTTCATAAAACTGTTTATCTCTAAAACAGTTAATCTGATTATCGTAACTAGGAAGCTCTTCTTTAAAGCTGATTTCTTTAGAGTTACCTATTCCTGAACTGATAAAATAAAAAATAGTGTCTGAGTAATTATTTTTATAATGAAAAAACGACTGGTGCGTGTCGTTATATTCCCAAACACTCGGTCCTTGTGCGTAAAACAGTATATAATCTCCACTGTTAAAAACCTGATCGTCTCCTTTATGTATTTCTATGGGCAATGCCAGCATATCGTCCGGCATAGGCTCATTGTTTTTTTCCGGCAAAACTGCTCCCCCATAGCCATACACCTGAATATTTTGAGGTGCACTTATTCCTGCATTCTGCAATTCCTGATAGGTTATCTTATGAACCCCTGTTCGTGTTATCCCTAACTTTAACCAATCCCCCTGAGCCATTTTAGAGTCATTTGCTGTATTTTTTGCACGACGAACTACGGGCTTGCGAGTCTCTTCCAATTCTATTTTAAACGAAATCAATTTTTCGTATTGCCCTTTGTTTACATTATATCTTAAAGGAACTAAACTCAGTGATAAAAACGGTCTGTTTCCGTCAAAAAAAACATGACTATTAAAAGTTATTTTTTGCCCAATATCATTTTTTTTCAAAATTTTGGCTTCCTCAGGCGTAAGCTCCTCGAACAACATTTCTTTGACATTAGCCTTAATGTTGGTATGTTTAATAACAAGTTTTTTTTCAAAAATAGGAATAAATCCATCTCCAAAACCTGCACCTTCGAAACATAAGGCAGACTCCTCCCCTATAGATACGGGAGATTGCCAGAGAATCTTTACAGGCACAGTTTTCTGAGCATACCCTACAATACTAATCAGCAACAAAAAAACAACCTGAAACTTTACAAACTTTATATACATAAGCAAAAAAAATAAACTCTATTTACGACTCTTATTTAGTTTACAAAAGTCTAAAAATAGAAACTAACAACCAAATGAGAACCTTTTTCTTTGCTAAAACGATTTTTTTATTCTAATATTGTGGTTGGTTTTATTTAGAAAATATTTTTGTATAATTGTACCCCGATTAAAGGTGGACTTATGTTGAAACGATTATTATTTACCATAGTAGTATTGATCAGCTTCTTATATAGCGGAAGGGCTCAAGACCCTCATTTTACTCAATTTTATGCAAATCAGCTATATATGAACCCTGCCTTTGCGGGGTCTGAGAAATGTCCTAGAGCAAGTTTGAATTATCGAAATCAATGGCCTAAGCTAGGCTCCGGGTTTATTACCTACAGTGCTTCTTACGACCAACATGTAGATTGGCTAGAGGGAGGTGTAGGTGTTCATTTAATGCAAGATGTGCAAGGCGATAAAAGATACAACAGCACTATCAATACAACCTATGCGAATTTAATGTACTCTTATCGATTTAGAGTAAACGATCGCTTTTTTATCAGAGGTGGTTTCCAAGCTTCTTACATCTATAAACATTTACAGGGCAATTATATTTACCCCGACCAAATAGACCCTATATACGGGCCTATCCTTCCAACACAAGAAAACACAACAGCACAAACCGATACAAAAGGATTTTTCGATTTCTCGGTAGGGCTTTTAGGATACACCGGCAAACATTATTTTGGAGTTGCTGTACATCATTTAACAGAGCCTGAAGAGTCTTACAGAGATAACAGCGATGCTAAAAGGCTCCGAAAATATACGGTTCATTATGGAACTAGAATACCTATGGAAATGACAGGTTTCAAAAAAGGAGATTTGTACATTTCTCCTAATATTATATACCAACAGCAGGGTAACTTTCAACAAATTAACCTAGGGTTTTACTTTAATAGAAAATCTATTGTTGGAGGTTTTTGGGTAAGACAAAACTTCAAGTTCCAATACGATGCCTTTATTATGATGTTAGGATACATTAGAGATGATATCAGAATAGCATACAGCTACGACTTAACGGTTTCTAAATTAAGAAACGCAACTTTAGGCTCTCACGAGATTTCTTTGGGCTACAGCTTCAATTGCAGAGAGAAAAAACGCAAGTATAGTGTAATAAGTTGCCCATCATTTTAGTTATAATAAAAAATTGACTTAAGACATTATGAATAATTCAATTAAATTTTTAGTAGCAATTACAGTAAGTATTTTACTGTTTACCTCTTGTGTTTCGGAAGTTTCGAACACTACAGGCTGGGAGTATAACACGCCTGAGAACGGAGGTTTTGAAAACCCTGATTTCTTTGATCAAGAAACAGGCCCCGGACTTGTTTTAATAGAAGGCGGAACATTTATGATGGGACGAAAAGAACAAGATGTTTTATACGACTGGAATAATTTCCCAAGACGTGTGACTGTTCGTTCGTTCTATATGGATCAGTACGAAGTACGAAATCTTGATTATTTGGAATACTTGTATTGGTTGAGACGTGTATTTATCGATTATCCTGAGATTTACAATGGAGCTTTGCCTGACACACTTGTTTGGAGAAGAAAATTAGGTTATAACAGACCTGATGTAGATTACTACTTCAGACACCCTGCTTATAAAAATTATCCGGTAGTCGGAGTTAATTGGTTACAAGCAAACGACTATTGTGCTTGGAGAACTGACCGTGTCAACGAAATGATTATGGTAAGAGAAAATCTCTTAAATATGACTACCAATCAGAGTGGAGACGAAAACTTCAATACAGAAGCTTATTTGGCAGGTCAATACGAAGGTGAGGTAAACGATTTATTAGATAATTACTCTCCAGAGGGAGCCGGTGACGGACGAAAAGTAAGAATGGAAGACGGTATTCTTTTACCAAGATACAGACTCCCAACCGAAGCCGAATGGGAATACGCTGCGTATGCCCTAATTGGTAATATGATGGCTCAAGAAAGAATATTTAGCCAGAAAATATTCCCTTGGAATGGACATTATATTCGTGTTGACGATAGAAGCGGATTTGCTCCTGATGCTGTTGGTAAAATTAGAGGCAATACTGTACGTGGTAGAGGAGATTATATGGGTGTTGCAGGTGCTTTAAACGATGGAAATGCTACCACTGCTCCTGTTAACTTCTACTGGCCAAATGCTTATGGTTTATACGCCATGGCAGGAAACGTTAACGAGTGGGTAATGGACGTTTATCGTGACATGACATTTGAGGATATGGATGAATTTTCGCCTTTCAGAGGAAACGTTTTTCAAACTCAGGTTAGAGATGATGAGGGGTTGATTGCTGAAAAAGATAGTTTAGGACGTATTCCTTATAGAAATGTAACCGACTGGGAGTCTTTCGACAGACGAAATTATAATACCGCTGACAATATCAATTACTCAGACGGTGACTACGAGTCTAGTACCGATTACAGCGAAGACGATGCCAGTAAAGACAATACAAATTCTACAAGAATGTATTGGCAAGGAAATAAGAATAAGCAAGGAAAAAGAAGAGACCGTGCTACCGATAGAGTCGATAGATTTAGAGGTAGAGACGACCAACAGTCATTGGTTAATAATAGAGTTCGAGTTATTAAAGGAGGCGGTTGGAGAGACCGTGCTTATTGGATGTCTCCGGGTAACAGAAGATTCTGGCCGGAAGAAATGGCTCGCGACGATTTAGGTTTCAGATGTGCAATGGATCGCGTAGGCGGTGCTGTTGGAATACAACGATAAGTAATTATAAAATCCCGATTCTGTCGGGATTTTTTATTCTTGAAAAATGAATATTAACGAATTATACAAGATATACCAAAAACACCCGAATATTGTTACGGATACTCGTAAGATTATTCCAAATTCTATCTTTTTTGCTCTAAAAGGGACCAACTTCAACGGTAATCATTTTGCAGAAAAAGCTCTTGAACAAGGGGCTCAGTATGCTGTTGTGGATGAGATTAAAGAGAACTTTAAATCCAATCCTAAAATTGTTCAGACTCGCAATGTTTTAGAGACTTTGCAAAAACTAGCTAATTATCACCGGCAACAATTAGATATTCCGATAATCGGAATTACCGGGACAAATGGTAAAACAACTACCAAAGAACTCTTAAATGCAGTTTTGTCTTCCCAATATGAGACTTTGGCGACTCAAGGTAACTTTAACAACCATATAGGGGTGCCCCTTACGCTATTGTCCATAAGAAAGGAACACGAAATAGCCATTGTGGAAATGGGAGCTAATCATCCCGGAGAAATTGCAGATCTTTGCAAAATAGCTGAACCGAATATAGGATTGGTGACAAATGTTGGACTAGCTCATTTAGAAGGCTTCCTCTCTTTTGAAAATATCATTTCCACTAAATCGGCTTTGTACCAATGGGTATCTAAAAAGGGGGGGACTAACTTTTTACTCTCAGAAAATAAAGAAATAAAAGCGTACCTGCCAAGCAATACCTTTGTGGAATATTCTATCGAAGATGCTTCTCGAAAATACTACGGAAAGAGCATCCATACAGAAGGCTATTTAATATTTAAGCTATCAAAAGTAAATGGAAACCCTGTTGATATTAATATCTCAACTCAGTTGATGGGAAATTATAATGCTTCTAACGTTTTGGCAGCAATTACCCTCGGAGCTTTTTTTAATATCGAAACCAACAAAATTGCAAAGGCTATTGAGAACTATCAACCTTCCAACAACCGTTCTCAAATAAAAGAAACTGAGCGTAACACCTTAATATTAGACGCTTACAATGCCAACCCTAGCAGTGTTAAAGAGGCTGTCCAAAACTTTAATCAAGCGAAGTCTAAAGATAAGACCATTATTTTGGGGGATATGTTCGAGTTAGGAAACTTTGATCAGGAAAAGCATCAAGAAATTGTCGATATGCTATCTTCTTTAAAATTTTCTAATGTCATTTTAATAGGTGAGGCTTATTACGCTACTAAAAATCATAGTTTTAAGAGCTTTAAAAGCATTTCGGACGAAGCCTTAATTTCTTTTGTAAAAACCTTAAAGCATCATACCATCTTACTCAAAGGTAGTCGCGGAATGAGCTTAGAAAATTTAGTTGAATACTTGTAGAAATAGGCTAAATCAAAAGAATACTGCTGATATTTTAGTGCTAAAGTCTAAGCACTTGCAAATTTCTGTGAGGAAAACCTTATCCCCAATTCACGTTATTTTACTAAATTTGTAGATTCTTTTACAAATGTGTAAACGCTCCTTATTAAAAATGTTGATAGCATTAGAATAGCTTCTAAGTTTAACACTAGGGGGCGCTAATTTTAAGAATATGAAGAACATCAGAAATTTTTGCATTATAGCTCATATAGACCATGGTAAGAGCACTTTGGCAGACCGTCTTTTAGAAACAACCAATACCGTTACCGGACGAGATGCCCAAGAGCAGGTGCTCGACGATATGGATTTGGAGAGAGAGCGAGGTATTACCATTAAGAGTCATGCCATTCAGATGGATTATGAGTACGAAAATGAAAAATATGTACTAAACTTGATTGACACTCCCGGACACGTCGATTTCTCGTATGAGGTGTCGCGGTCTATTGCCGCTTGCGAGGGAGCTTTATTGATTGTAGATGCTACACAAGGCATTCAGGCTCAGACGATTTCTAACCTTTATTTGGCAATTGATAACGACTTGGAAATTATTCCCGTTATGAACAAAATGGACTTAGACAGTGCCATGCCGGACGAGGTTGAAGACCAAATTATTGAGCTGATTGGTTGCGATAAAGAAGATATTATCCGTGCTTCGGGAAAAACAGGAATGGGTGTTGAAGATATTATCAAGTCCATTATTGAAAAAGTTCCTGCTCCGGTTGGAGAGCCGGAAGCACCTTTACAAGCCTTAATCTTCGACTCTGTATTTAAC
>PDWI01009360.1_pt1 | contig 11282 bp, 8 predicted proteins | sample 1430891 | NCBI WGS metagenome assembly PDWI01 (sample SAMN01162508, study PRJNA174530) | Oral metagenome, whole genome shotgun sequencing project. | biome: Marine environment; feature: Marine mammal; material: Swab sample of the gingival sulcus; isolation source: swab sample of gingival sulcus... | reverse complement strand
TATCGGAATAGACTTCAAAACTGTGAGCATATCCAAGTTCATGGAGTTTTATATAAGCATTAATCATTTCTTCACTGAGCCAAGTACCCGTTTCCTGCCTTATCGCAGAGCAATATTTTATTACTTGAATAAAATTTTTGTCTATTCCTAATTGCCATTTATTTTTTTTTATAATTTTTTTCATACTTTTGGAAATATGTACTTTAGAGCACGGTATTATTGCTCTGTTTAAAGGAGACCACCAAAGAATTGGTTCTCCCTCTTCATACCAAGGGAATACTCCCTGTAAGTAAGCATTTAATAAAGATTGGCTTTGTAGATTTGAACCTATGGCTACAATATCCTTGTGAGGTAGATTAATATTTTGAGGAAAAACTTTATTGTGATGAATGTAGTTGATAGCTATAGACATTACTAAAAAGAGTTAATTGCAGTTAAAAGGGAGTCTCTTAAGTTTTGTGTAATGGGTAAGATTTCTTCAAAATATTCTTTAGATATTTTAATTACACTTTCTATATATTTAATATCAACATTGCTTTGATCTAATTTATTGGTATTTCTTAAGTAATTATAAATAGGCTTTTGACTCCACATTTCAAGCAGTTCTCCATTACTTGCTTCTTTATAGAGATTATTTTTTAAGTTTTCCGCTTCTTGAGCTAAATTTATGATAAATTCCGGACTATCGCTATTAAGATTTAATTCTTTAAGTTCTTTTATTATTTTATTTACCTTTTTATGATAGGATTTAAAAAAGAGATGTTTTGATTTTAAGACTTTTTTTAAACTCTCTTTATTCCTTTTCGAGCCTATAATAGGGAATGAATTTAAAGAATTAAAAGAAATAGGTTTTGAAGTATAAATATACTCTTTTAAAACTTCTTCTATTTCTTTGTGGGGAATCTCTACCAAAGCACCTCCTCCTGTACTATTAAAGAAATTTGTATCTGATACGTTTTTTATCATATTCAGTAAGAAATTTTTATATAATAATAACCTATCCGAAGACAACACTTTTTTATCATAAACTGCCTTAACTTCTTCGCTTTTATCAATAGCATCAATAGTGCTTCTCTCTTTTCTCTGTAATTGAGCAAAGGATAATCCTGATTGAAGCCATTTATCTTCCCATGTTGTACCTTTGCAATGGTTGTGTTTGTCTGTATAAGCAAAATCTTGACCCATAAAGAAAACATTTTTTAATCCTATATATGAGGCAAAGAGCATTGCCATAGAAACTACTGAACCCCATGCAGGCAACAATCCTATCCCCCCAACAGCATTGGCAATAATTAGAGAGAGAGGCTTATTTAAGGTGGCGGTAAATATGTTTTTTGTATAATCTTTAAATATCTGTTGAGCAACGCCGGATTCAGCAACGACAAAACCTTTGTAGGATTCTTCAACCCCCATAAGATGTTCGTAATTCAGATATGATGGATCTGCCACTACTGTAAAGTGCGGTTGTATACCTCTTTTTATAAGTGGCTTTAGAGCTGTATCTACGGCAATAATAACTCCTCTATTTTTGACTTTTTTTAAGTAATCTATATTTTTATCCAGAGAAGGACCGGCAGAAATAATAAATCCGTTTACTCCCTTATAAAAATTTTCTAATGTTTTAAGAGCTCTTGTTTCTAGAATATAGGGTAGGTTAGATATGATACTCAAAAAAACAGAACCTCCTTCGGCTAATCTTGTCCTAAAATCATAGAGTACTGTTTTAACCTCTTTATCTATAATGTCTATTAGTTCGTTAAAATATTTTTTATGTATTCTTGCTGTAGATGGAAGTTTGATAGTTTCTATAACTTCAAAGGTTTTCATAGAGAAAAAAGAAGTTATTGACGAAGATAATTGATTGTCGTCAAACCCGATGAAGAAAAAGACATCCTCTCTTAACATTATTTCCCAGTCTAAGTGATTTAAAGAGGCATCAATAACTTCAATATCAGGCTCAATAACCATTACTCTGCATTGATGTTTTTTCTTTTCTATAAGGCTGGTTAATAGGTAGCCAAGACCTAAGCCAAATAAAAAGATGTGATCTGCTTTAAGATTAGAGTTTTCTATAATGGAATTAGCCTCTTGTTTGGGATTAAATTTAGAGTGTAGCAAAAAACTTTCTTGGTTTAAAAAATATTTTGCAGTAGGAAGTCCTGATTTTGCCTGAATTATTTCTACTTTTTTATTATCTAATTTTATTATTTTTTTGTATAACTCAGGTATATTCTTTTTTATTAACTCTAGATTCTTTTTTCTTATCTCGTTCATTAATACTCTTTATCGCTAGAGGCACGAGCTGCTCTATTATGTGCCCAACTTCTTATTTTTTTTATTTGCTCTTCCATTGTTTTGGAAAGAGGAACGGTATTTCCAAAAATTGAAAAGAGATGATCTTCATTGAGTTTTACCCCTTCATTGAAAGCTTCGTACATACCGCTGATAATAACTTGTTCTATTTCACTACCCGTCCAACCTTTGGTAATTTTTCCTAATTGTATTAAAGAAAAATCATCAAGATTATTTTTGTTTTTTTCTAGATGTATTTTAAAAATTTCTTCCCTTTCTTTCTGAGTGGGTAAATCTATAAAAAATATTTCATCAAATCTTCCTCTTCTTAAAAGTTCAGCTGGCAATAAATCTATTCTATTTGCTGTAGCAGCGACAAAGATATCACTCTCATGCTCTTGCATCCATGTTAAGAAATAACCAAGTATTCTGGAACTTGCTCCGTCTCCTTGCTTATCGCTGATACCGCTTTCAATCTCATCAATCCAAAGTACTGCCGGAGCCACGGAATCAACTGTTTTTAATGCTCTTGAAAAGACTTCTTCGGGAGAGCCAGACATTCCAGAATAGACTAAATTCATATCTAAGCGGTAAAGAGGCAGAGACCATAAGGCTGCAATTACTTTGGCTGACAAGCTCTTTCCGCAACCTGATATACCCATTGTCAAAAGACCTTTGGGCTTTTTTAAACCAAAAGATTCAGCTTCAGAGCCAAAAGCATTCTTTCTTTTCTTTAACCAGCTTTTTAAATTATCATATCCGCCCAAATCTGCCAGAGAAAATCTGTGATTTACAAATTCCAAGACTCCATTTTTGGAAATGAGTTGCTGTTTTTCTTTGAGCAGTATTGCCAAATCATCTATTCCTACATTTTTATTTTTATAAAATACCTTTTTTAATGCGGCAAAGGCTTCATCATAACTTAAGCCTTGCAATGCTCTGACAAAGAGACTTTGCTCATCTAAAGAAATTGATATGGTGTTTCCCATTTTTTGCCATTGTATTATAAAGTTCTCAAGCAATCCTGCCAACTCTTCAAAACTGGGTAAAGGAAAAATTAATTGACCTACCTCTCTTTGGCAAGCGTAGGGAAGATTTGATTCAGGTGCTATTAATATTACATATTTCTTAAACTCCGTTCTTTTCCTAAATGCACTATTAATATTTCTCAAAACCCTTAAGGTTTGAGGATTATCATTTAATTCTTTGTTAATATCTTTGATGATAAATACCCCATTCTCTTTTAAGTTTATTATGAATTGTAAGGCATCTTTTAGTGTTTCTCCCTCATTCTTAAAAGGGTTTATTAAATCCCATGTTTTAATGGGAATAGAGGGCATTCTACGAGAAAAAAAAGATGTTACTTTTGATATAACCCTTGATTCTTCATGGCTGACAATTTGAATAACAGGTATTCCAGAAATTAAAAAATCCTCTAACTCTTTAAAGAATTTATTCATTTCTCCTCCTTTTCTTCTGTCCACAATTTTAATAGATTTATTATGGTGTCTGTAGCAGCTTGCATATCTTCAAGGGTAATCCATTCATATATAGAATGAAAATTCATGCCTCCAGTAAAGATATTGGGAGTAGGAAGTCCCATAAATGATAATTTTGCTCCGTCTGTTCCCCCTCTAATTTCCCTTGTTATAGGCTTAATTCCCGCAAGTTCTATGGCTTTTATCGCTTTTTCTACAACTTGTGGAGATTTCTCTATAATTTCTTTCATATTCCTGTAAGAATTGATAACGTTGAATTTAGAGCTTGCAGTCGGATAATCAGACATAATTTGGCTTAATATAGTCTCTAAAAATTTTTCCTTTTCTTCAAGTCCTTTTTCTGTAAAATCTCTTATTAAAAATTTCAGTTCTACATTATCACTGCTACCGTTTATAGAGTGAGGATGTATATACCCTTCTCTCCTTTCTGTAGTTTCTGGTGATAGTGTATTTAAGGGTAAACGATCAATTATGCGTGAAGCAATTTTTAAGGCATTAACCATTTTGTTCTTTGCATATCCGGGATGAACATTCACTCCCTGTATTTCTATCTCAACGGTATCAGCACAAAATGTTTCTTCTTCTATTTCTCCAAGCTCGCCTCCATCTATAGTGTAGCCATAATCAGCACTTATATCTTCAATACTTATGTTCTCGGTTCCTCTGCCTGTTTCTTCATCGGGTGTGAACAATATCTTTATATTGGGTCTTGGAATATTGGGATTATTTATTAAAAATTCTATAGCTGTTACTATTTCTGTAATTCCCGCCTTATCGTCAGCACCTAGCAGAGTATCTCCGCTTGTGGTAATTAAAGTATGACCTTTTTTCTTTTTTAGGCAGGGATTTTCAGATACTTTTAATACAACACCTTCTTTTAACTCAAGATCTTGAGCATTGTAATTTTTGTGAAGTTGTACTTTTACATTTTCTCCGCTTACTTCAGGAGAAGTATCCACATGAGCTATTAAAGCTATGGTTGGAGTATTTGGTACATTCCCTTTAAGAGTACCTAAAACATAAGCCTCTTTGATTAAGCTTACATCTTCCATACCTAAATCTTTTAACTCCTCAATTAATAAATTTGAAAGATTAAGTTGTTTGGGAGTTGAGGGATAAGAATCATTCTCTTCAGAAGATTGAGTATCGATTTTTGTATATTTAATAAAACGTTCTAAAAGTGTAGGATATTTCATCTTCCTCCTTATTTCTAATATTTATTATAAATAAAGAAAGAAGAGTAGGCAAGTTAAGTTCAAGATAAATTTATATAAATTTTTACTTATGGTAATTATTAGAATTCTGATTTATTTTAATATCTATTGAGGCAAAAGGTGGCAGACCACAATTGATATTTTTAGGCTTTATATAAAAGCTGTATAAAAAATATCCTTTATATCTTAGTGCTTTTATATCTTTTAAAAGATAGATTTTTGATTTATTTGGACTTATATTGATGTCTTTTGCATAATTTAAAAGTGAAAAGCTTATTTTATCTTCTGTGTGGTTATTAATTGTTAATTCAATATTTCTTATCCTATTTTTGCTTGTAATCCCCAAGATTTTATAACCATTTTTTATTAAGGGTATTTCTCCTTTTTTTATGAAATTTAATTCATTTATATTAAGTCCGAATATATATAAATTTTCCTTTATTTTTAGACCTCCCTTATTAATAGGGAATGAGGGAGAGAGGAAGAAAGGAAGTAATATCAAGATAAAGACTGTAGGTAGTATTTTTTTTATTTTAAAAGAGCTTTTTTTATTTATAAATATAATTGTTAAGGCAACTAAGATGAAAATAAAACTTAAAAATATAATATTTATGGTATTGAAATTATTTCTGCCGCCGCTTAGAAATGTGGGTAAGAATTTGTATATTCTGAAATTCAAAGTGCTAAACCGGGTAAAAAACCAAGAGGCTCTTGTGGTAAATTCATGGGTTGAGGATTGATATAAAGTATAAGGTGCAGATAATTGAAGAGCAATAATTACAAAAGATAAGAGGGGAAGATTGAGAAATATTCTCTTTATAAATCTATTTTTACAATTTGTGTAATATATTATTGATAAGAGCATTAAGAACCAGGCAACGGGGGCAAAGAACCGTCCTTGAGGGCATTGTCCCGCTCTAAAAGTAGAAAAAGCATGATAAGCTATATATGCCAAAGGCGGTAAACTCAATAGAATAAGATTAATATATTTTTTATATTTTATAAGCAATAAAAATAATCCGCTAATGCTAAACAGATAGAAAGGATTATAAGGAATTAAGCCGTCTCTTTGATCAAAAAATTGTCCTAAAAGAGTGTCTATTCTTTTTGAAAGAGGCATATTAAAAACCATTTTATAATAATCCGCTTTTTGAGCTTTATTCATTCTGCCTTTATAAACGGAAACAGGGGAAAAATTGCCGTAACATTTATAAATAAATCCGTAAAATAAGCCGATAATTAAAATTCCGACTAATAAAAAAATCACTGCCTGCTTAATTTTTTTCTTTTTTATTAAATGCAGAGTAAAAAGAGGAAGATAAATAAAAGAGAATATTAAATATTTGACCCCAAAAAAAGCCGGTATTGTGAGTGAAATTGCCGATATTAGTTTATAAAGTAAACTTTCTTTGTATATAAAGAGATATAATCCCAAAAGTATGAAAAAAGAGGCTTGTATTTCAGGAAAGATGTGCATGGACATAAAAAAGATTGGCACGCTTAAAGTATATGTTAGTGTGGCAAAGAGAGTTAAAGTAAATCTTTTGCTTAATTGAAAACCCGTTAAAAATAAAATCAATGAACTTACCGAGGCAAACATAGATATATATATCCTTATTAATAAATATATTAAGATAACGGGAATTTTCAACTTTAATAGGGGAGCAATTAAAAAAGATAATCCGGGAAGATGAATTGAATAGAGTTTATTTACTCCTTTTCCGAAGTTTGCATGACCGGGTAATCTTTCTCTTAATACATAATCTTTAAATTCTCCTCTAATCTGTTCATTAAAGAGATTTATATCTCCGTCTTGGGAAATGGAACGGCTTATTGCCATGTAGTAAGGCTCATCACCCACTAAGACCAAACCTTGTTTGTAAAGAATAATTGAGGATACTATAAAGATAAGTTGAAATAATATAAATAAAAACAACAGTCTTTTTTTAGGAGAGTAGTTTTTTAATTTTAATGAAAGCTTTAATAAAGCTTTGCTTTTAATAATAAGATGAATTATAAAAAAAAGAGTAGAAAATAAGAAAATTGTTCTAACTTTGTAAAAGTAATCCGCAAGGCTTAAAGAATTAAATTTTAGAAAAGAGATAAATATTCCCGATAAATAATAGTTGAATGAAGAAAAGAAAATTTTTTTATTTTTTATTTTTAAATATAAAATTATGATAAAAAGCAATACCAATAAAGGGGAAAATATATCTTTGGCACAAAGATAATAAGAAAAATTAATAAAGCCTATAATAGACAAAATATTAAACAGATAAGCAAACTTACTCTTCATTTTGATATTATCTCACTATTAAAAGAGTGAGAATAAAGAAAACTAAATATAGAGGTCTCATTCCTTAATTCCGTATTGATAGATTATTGAACTGAAATCTTCTTCCTCTTCTTCCGTTAGATTGATGTTGACCAGGAAGAGTTTCTTGCTTGAGGTTCTTAAAGCTACTAAGCTGTAATAATCTTTAGCTTTTTCGGGTAATAGAACTTGTTCTTGAATAATCTCTCCGTCAGCAGAATAAATATCGAAGTATGTTTTATTCTCTCCTTTCTGTTTATAATTAAAAGTACCATACAAAACAATTTTATCGTCTATATTAATAATTTCTTTTGGTAATGTTTTTCCCTTGATCTTTTTAAAGAATGCGGTTAAATAATTATTACTGTTTATACCTTTGATATTTTTACTGTAAACACAATAGTCTCTATCTTTAAAGCCAATTGTTTTGACTAATTTTCCCGTTTTAATATCAAAAATATCTATAAAAGGGTCAAACATTCTGCCAACCCATAATTTATCTTTTACTACAGTCATGTTTGGTACACCATATGAAAAAATTTTTTCCATAGGGCTTAGTTTTTTTACATCTCTTATGTTGATTGGCTTTTGTTTTTTTCTAAATATAAAAATATTTTTACCTGTGCCAATTTTCCCATCAGAAGCAATAATAAAATTTTCATTGTAATATAAGCCGTAACGAATAAAAAATCCTAACTCATTAGCCCCTAATTTTTTTTCTGTAATCAATTTAAGTTTATTGTTAAAAAAAATAAATTTTTCGGGATACCAACCATTAATTATTAACTCTTCATTTTTATTTTTGCAGATAAATGAAGGTTGTCCAAATTCTCCCGGACCTTCGCCTACTTTATTTAAAGTCTTGATATACTTACCATTTTTATCAAACACATTAACTTTCTTTATTGAATATTTATCTAAAATTACATACATACCATTAAAAATTTCAATTTGCCAAGGTTCAGCAATAATAGAGTCAGTATTATCAGTAATTTGAGTTTGAATTGTATTCTCAAGTTTGAGGAAACTGTATATATTTTTTAACTTAGATTTTTCTTTAGAAAAAATCACATTACTATGTAACAACAATACTATAAAAATAATAATTAATTTTTTTTTCATTTTTTATATTTTAAGACTTTTAACTTTTAAAATAAAGTCTTTGAAGTAATTTTGACAGAAAAAAAATGTCAAGTGTTTTTTTGTTAAAAAAAATATTTTTTCTATATATTTTTTTTACTTAAGCAAATTTAGAAAATTTAATACTTCCTCTTTAAAATGATTTGACCTTTGCAAGCTCATTTTTTTTGTTTTAGTTTATTTTCTAAACGCTCTAATTCTTCAAGTTCTTTTTTATCTTCTATGTAAGCTTCATATTCTTTTCTTTTTTTATCAAAATTATCATACTTTTGAGAAACTATTTTTTTCATAGCTTCATGAGATATACTCCCTAAATTATCTAAAACTTTTTTATCATTAAATTCAATAATTTTATCTATATTCTCACGCCAAAAATCCATAGTAAGTTTTTCTCTATTTTTAGATTTAAGCTCAGCAGTTTCAAGAAAAACCATTACAAAACGATTCAATGTATCTATTTCATCTTCTGTTAAATAATTTTTCGCTATATAAATATCTTCTTTTCTCACGATACTTCCTTTAAAATTTGTAAGTCCCATATTTTGTTTACTGCTGTCTGCTCTATTTACTATGATTTCAGTCGCAGTATTACCGGTTACTGCATAAAGCAGTTTATTTTGAGTATTTGCAAAAAATAGCTTTGTAGCCTTATCAGTTTTATCGTAGTCTATACTTAAAGAAAATAAATCTCTGACTTTTTGATAAAATCTTTTTTCAGAAGCCCTTATATCACGAATACGAGCTAATAGTTCATCAAAATAGTCATATCTGTCATTTGGATTTTTAAGCCTTTTATCATCCATAACAAAACCTTTTTGCAGATATTCTTTTAAAATGGTATTAGCCCATATCCTAAATTCAGTACCTCTTTTACTTCTAATTCTAAAACCGACAGCAAGTATCATATCAAGATTATAGTAAGCAACATTATATTTTTTCCCGTCATCAGCAGTTGTAAACAAATAGTTTACAACTGAATTTTCTTTTAATTCTGATTCTTCAAAGATATGTTTTATATGTTTTCCTATATTTTGTTTACTACTATCAAAAAGTTTTGCTATTTGTTTCTGATTTAACCAAATAGTGCCGTCTCTCTCATATAATTCAATATTGATTTTGCCGTCATTGCTATTGTAAATTATTAAATCATTTTTATTTTTCATTTTCTTCTTCCCTGTCATCTATTCCAAACAAATATCCTCTGTAAGTTTTCATAATTATTGTACCTTAGATTTGTCCTTTTCTATTAAAAACAAGCTTATTTTATATTTTATCATATGTAGAAAAACTTAATCGCAAAAAGACTTGATTATTTTTTCTTTATGGTAAATAATTTAATTATCTTTAAATAATAAGAGGATAAGAGATTATGAAAATAAAGAAAATCTTTAATACTTGCGATTATCTTAGGATAGTATTAAAAAGTGAGATATATTTATCTATTTTTGCTATTTGGGGAACTCTTTCTACATTCTTTTTTATTTTAAAGCTCATTACAAGAAGTGATTATCCTCCTTTCCTTTCATTTGTTTTATTGTTTTTTTTACAGAGTTTCCCGGCATGGTTTTTAGCATTGATATTAAGAAAGAACTCCACAGATAATATTTTTAGAACTTTTAAAGCTTTTCCTTTAAATAGCTTTGATTTATTTCGTGCAATTGTTATCTTTGTGGTTTTAGTTACATTTGTTTTGATTATTATTCCTTTATTTATTATAAGTTTTATGGAGTACGATTTAATATTAAAAATATGTATAAATAACAATATAGGAATTTTTGAGTATTTTTACACATATTATCTTTTTGCATTACTTTTTCCTTTTGTTTTCTCTATGTTTGTATTTATCTTTTTGATGTTAAAGGCTGCTTGCTGGAAGTGGATAGGTAACGTTTTTTCTATTATTTTGCTTATTTCTGTGCTTGGAGATTTTGATTTTTTGAAATCTCCTAGTGACGCGGATATTGCAAAGTTCTTGTTAAGCGGTTCCGTTATTTTTTCAATAAAGCTTATTAATATCTTTTTATTCTTTGTCTTGATTGCTCTTTGCTTTCTTGCATATAAAGTTTTTGATAAGAAATTTATTGTGAAATGAAGAAAATACTCTCACTTATTAAGCTTAATTGGGTATTAAGCTATAAATTTTCATTGAATAGCTTATTGTATTGGTTAATAATCTTTATATTCTTAAAATATCGTTCTGTTTCTAATATTGCTTATCTTGGTGTATGGCTTTTGATTGGTGTATTGGGTTCTATATTTACCCCTTTTACTTTGATAGAAAATGTTGAAAAAAGAGAGGGCTTAAGGTTTTTAAGAAGTTTACCCTTAAATCCTTTTTATATTTATTCTTCATTATTTATATTAAGTAATCTTTCTTTGATTATTTATATGCTTTTATCAGCTTTTATAATTAATCTTATTTCCGGTTATTCAATTATAAGTCAAGCTTTTTTTATTCCTTTAATTATCTTTAACTTATCCGTTTTATCTATTATTTTTGTTGTTCGCATTAATTTTAGAGATGTTTCCAGTGTCTTTATTTTAGCAGGGATTGTACTTGTTATTGTCTTAGGTATGGCTATTTTTTTTGATTTATGGTCTATTGGTTTTAGTGATTGTATACAAAAGCTTACTAATATTGCAAATTTTAAATTTTTTTTGATTTCTTTATTTTTTATATTATTATTAAATATTATTGGTTTAAAACTTTATAAGAAAATAACTTATTAAGACCGTTGCAAGGTAGATTTTTCCCCAAGAGTTTATTTTTCTTGCTTATTGCTGTTTGATTGTTTATATTTAATAATTAATTATAAATTTGAA
>PDWI01009359.1_pt1 | contig 11282 bp, 7 predicted proteins | sample 1430891 | NCBI WGS metagenome assembly PDWI01 (sample SAMN01162508, study PRJNA174530) | Oral metagenome, whole genome shotgun sequencing project. | biome: Marine environment; feature: Marine mammal; material: Swab sample of the gingival sulcus; isolation source: swab sample of gingival sulcus... | reverse complement strand
AACACCCGCCAACATTTGGTTTAGCCTCTAATACCAACACCTTTTTCCCTTTTAGAGCTACTGCATTGGCAAAGGTTAAACCGCTTATTCCTGCTCCAACAACTATAATATCGTAAGTGTTTTTCATTATGAAATTAAAACGATTATTTTTTTACTTCTTACGCTTTTTAAAGAACCTTTTTTTGCCTTGATTTTTAGGTCTGCTTTGCGGATTATATTGCGGAGCTTTGCCTAATTCTTCAGGCATTGGAATTTTAAATACTTCCGATTCTATTAAATCTTCAATTTTTTTAAAATCGCCTTGATCTTTTTGGGTAATAAAGGTTAAAGCTACGCCTTCCGATTCGGCACGAGCTGTTCGTCCTACACGGTGCACATAATCTTCGGCATCGCGAGGCACATCGTAGTTAATTACCAAATCAATGGAGTCGATGTCGATTCCTCTGGCAATAATATCGGTGGCAACCAAAATTTGAAAATTACGGTTTTTAAAATTACGCAATACTTCCTCACGCTCGTTCTGTTCCAAGTCCGATTGTATGCCGGCAACCTTAAAACCTTGTCGTTTTAGTTCTTTGGTAATGGTTTTTACATTGCTTTTTGTGGCAGAAAAAATAATTACGCTTTTCATATCTTTTCCCTCTAACAAGTGTTTTATTAAAGGTACTTTCTGCTCATCGTAAACCATATATGCTGCCTGAAGAACTCCTTCGGCGGGTTTTGAAATGGCAATGTTTATGCTTTCTGCATCGACTAAAATTTCTTGAGCCAGCTGTCTGATTTTAGGCGGCATGGTTGCCGAAAACATTAGGTTCTGTCGTTCTTTGGGCAGGAAACTTACAATTTGCATTAAATCTTCGAAGAATCCCATATCTAACATACGGTCGGCTTCATCTAATATTAAATGCTTAATTTTTGAAGTATCTACATAGCCCAGATTTAAATGCGAAATCATTCTGCCGGGAGTAGCAATTACCACATCGGCACCTTCGGTTAAACCACGCTTCTGTTGTTCCCAAACCGACGAATCGCCACCACCGTAAACCGCCAATGAGGTTATAGAAACAAAATAACCAAAGCCTTCCATTTGTTGGTCGATTTGTATTGCTAATTCTCGTGTAGGAACCAATATTAAGGTGCTAAATCCCTCTAATTTATTCCGCTGAATTTTATCCATTACCGGCAACAAATATGCTGCTGTTTTTCCTGTACCCGTTTGGGCACATACTATCATATCTTTATTTTCAATAATTTTAGGAATGGCTAATTCTTGAACCGGCGATGGTGTTTCAAATCCCATTGCGTCAAGTCCGTCCATTATTTCCTCGGAAAAATTAAATTCTGTAAATTTCATATTTTATTTCTATCTGTTTTTTATTCGTTATAAAGGATTTACAATAATGTTTTTGAGTGTAAAATTACACATTTGCAAATTGTTAAATTACTCAACGTATAATACCAATCCTTTTAAGTATTCGCCTTCGGGGTGATAAATATTTACCGGGTGGTCAGCCGGCTGTGTTAATTGATGTAGCACTCTTACGGTACGTCCCGAATTGGCTGCTGCCACAAAAACTGCTTTTCTGAAATCTTCTTTACTCACAGCTTGCGAACACGAAAAAGTAAATAATATTCCTCCCGATTTAATTTTATCAAAGCCCAATTTATTTAATCGTTTGTATCCTTTTAGGGCATTTCCCAATACCTTTTTATGTTTGGCAAAAGCCGGCGGATCTAACACAATTAAATCGTATTTATCGTCGGCGTTTTCCAAAAACTGAAAAGCATCTTCGGCGTAAGCTTCGTGGCGGTTATCGTCAGGGAAATTTAGATTTACATTCTGCTTGGTAATTTCAATGGCACGAGCCGAGCTGTCCACCGAATGCACCAATTTTGCACCTCCACGCATGGCGTAAAACGAGAAACCTCCGGTGTAACAGAACATATTCAATACCGATTTATCTTTGGCATATTGCTCCAACAGTGTTCTGTTTTCTCGCTGGTCGATAAAAAAACCTGTTTTTTGTCCTTTGAGCCAATCCACATCAAACTTCAACCCGTTTTCCAAAGCTGTAAATTGTTCAATATCTCCATACAGATAACCGTTTTGGGGCTTTATCCCCGATTTAAAAGGAATTGTTCCTTCCGATTTATCGAAAACAGCTGTCAAATCATTGCCCAAAACCTGTTGCAGAGCATTGGTAATCTCTTCTCGGTGCAGATACATTCCCACCGAATGGCATTGTATAACTGCAGTTCCGGCATAGTAATCAATAATTAAACCGGGCAGATTATCGCCTTCGCCATGCACCAATCGAAACACATTATTGTTGGCATTACCATACAAACCAACACGTTGACGCAAATTAATTGCCGACTGAATTTTCTTGGTAAAGAAATCGGTATTTATTTCCTGTTCGGTAAACGAAAGAATACGAACCACAATAGAACCGATAGCAATGTGTCCGACGGCAAGAAATTCGTTTTCCGCAGAGTAAACTGCAACTAAATCGCCTTCTTGTAATCCCTCATCTACACGGTTTACCGCACCCGAAAAAATCCATGGGTGAAATCGTTTTACAGAGTGTTCTTTTCCTTTGTTTAAATATACTTTTGGATATTTTATCATACTTTATTTTTTGTGGAAATTCTTGAAAATAGAAAAGGCAGTTATTTTATGCTTTTTCCAATACTTTTTCGGCTTGTTTTAATCGTTTGAATATTTCTAACGACACCCATGCATCGGTTGCAGCATAGCGTAATTGTCCGTCGCTTAACTCTTTTGCTTCCCAATTGGATACTTGCTGACGTTTAGAGATGCGAAAACCAAGCACTACTGCCGATAGTTTTTTTAATGAAAAGCAACGAATACCAAATTTTAATACATATTTCTGTAACTCAACAAAGCCGTTGGCATCAAAATCGATTAATTTTTGTAATCCTCGTATATCGTCTTTTATGGCTGCCCCTACTTTTAAAATGTTTTCGTCGTTTAATAGCTCAATAATTTCAGCAGGTAAACCTATCTTGTTTATTCTAAACAGAAATGCTTTGGTTTTGGTAGATAGCTGTAATAATGCAATATCGTTTAGCTTTCCTTTTTTGAATGATGGGCGGGTTTCCGTATCAAAACCGAGAATGGTATGTTGTTTTAAATATTCAACTGCATCTTTCATCAATTTCAAATCTTCAACCAATACGATTTCTCCTGTAAATGCCTCTAATGGCATTTTGTTTACAGCTTCTTTTGTTATTGTTTTCTGAAATTGTTGCATGTTTTTTGCTGTTTTACAATACGTTATCGCCCCATTCTCGTTGGCGTTGAGCAAAAATAGAATCGCTCATATCTATGTCTTTAAGACTGCCGGAATCTGATTTTTGACTTAATTTTTCGCTATTAACTGCTAATTGATGAATTTGACGTAGCACATTTACTATTTTTTGTCCCCAGTATTCTCCAAAATTGTTGTTTAACTCCCAAAGTGCATCGTTCATAATTTCAATTGTTCCCACTTTGTAGGAAGTAATAAAATCTTTGATATCTTGATAAATATCAGCCATGTTTTCAGAAATGGTTGCTACTACCGGTGTATCGGAATATTGCATGTCATCTTCAAAAACTTCGAGATATTCGTCGTTGGCTCCAACTTTTTCTTTTACTGCTGAATGAATAAAGCTCCAATCTGATTCTGTTACAAATTTTTCAATATCTTCGTCTAATTCAATTTCGTTTTTTGGTAATACACTACCTTTTAAATAGAGTAGGGGTAATATTTTTTGAGTCATTGCTACAAATTCTTCTTCCGAAATTTTACCGCAAGATTCTAATAATAAGCAAAATTCGTTGGCAACAGTTACAAATTCGATAACATTTTTCGAATATACTACGTGTTTAAAATTATCTTTCATCTTTTCTTTTTTCAATAACATACAAAAGTAATAAGATTTTTGGAAATAACAGAGAATTTATGAAATGATGTTTTTCCCTGCCTCTTTAAAACAGGAAGAAATATTTTTCCATACTAAAAATAAGTTTAGAAATAATTAAAACAACAAGGAAAATAAATAGTAGTTTACGATTGAAAGAAAAGCTGAAATTTTCAGCATAAATGATTTGTGTGTTATGGAAGAAAACTTAACCTGAATAAGGAAATTTTTATTTAATTTAAATAAATTATTTATTAAAAATAAATGTTGATAATTAATTTATTTTTATTACATTTGTAGGGTGTGTTGGATTTTACAGTTAATAAAGAAAGGTAATTTTTTTAATATATTTATGGAATAATAAGAGAATTATTTCTTTAAAATAAGCATAAATTATTTTGTCATACAATAAAAAATCAAATGACAAAAATCTTAATAAACAATAAAAATAATACTATGAAAGGTTATGCAATGTTAAGAATCGGGGAAACCGGTTGGATTGAAAAAGAACGTCCTGTATGCGGACCTAAAGATGCCATTATTAGACCTTTGGCTGTGTCGCCTTGTACATCAGATGTACATACCGTTTGGGAAGGTGCAATAGGTGAAAGAGAAAACATGATTCTTGGACACGAAGGCTGTGGAGTAGTCGATGAAGTAGGTTCATTGGTAAAAGATTTTAAAGTTGGCGACAGGGTTATGGTGGCTGCTATTACTCCCGATTGGGATTCTTTGGAAGCACAAGCCGGCTATTCAATGCACTCAGGAGGTATGTTGGGTGGTTGGAAATTCTCTAATTTTAAAGATGGTGTTTTCGGTGAATATTTCCATGTAAACGATGCTGATGGAAATTTGGCTCTTTTACCCGATTCTATTACTCCTGAAGAAGCCTGTATGCTTTCCGATATGGTGCCTACCGGTTTTCACGGTGCCGAATTGGCTGATATTCAGTTTGGCGATTCTGTTTTGGTTATCGGTATAGGTCCGGTGGGATTAATGGCTGTTAAAGGCTGCCATTTAAGAGGAGCTTCAAGAATTTTTGCTGTAGGAACAAGACCTAAATGTGTTGAAGCGGCACAACTTTACGGGGCTACCGATATTGTAAGTTACAAAAAAGGTCCTTTAGACGAGCAAGTTTTAGAGTTAACAAAAGGAAAAGGTGTTGATAAAGTAATATTGGCAGGAGGTACAGTAGAAACCTTTGAGCCTGCCGTTAAAGTTTTAAAGCCCGGAGGACGTATTGGTAATGTGAATTACTTAGGACAAGGAACATACGTTAATATTCCTCGTGAAGCATGGGGTGTAGGTATGGGACATAAAATAATAGCCGGAGGTTTAATGCCCGGAGGTCGATTAAGATTGCAGAAATTAGCCAGTTTAATTGAAGTAGGAAAATTAGATGTTAAGCCTTTAATTACGCACTGTTTTAAGGGGTTCGAACACATTGAGGAAGCTTTAATGTTAATGAAAGATAAACCTTCTGCATTGATAAAACCTGTGGTTGTTCTTTAATTTTTTCCTATCGAAAAAAGATAATACTCTTAGACCTCAAAAGTTTTATAAACCTTTGGGGTCTTTCTTAATTTTGCAATTTTATTATTTGCTTAAATTAATTTATCAACAATGAAAATATTAATCGTTTCAGGATTTTTAGGTTCGGGTAAAACCAGCTTTATAAAAGCTATGGCAAAAGCTACCGGCAGGTCGTTTGTAATTGTGGAAAATGAGTTTGCCGATTTAGATATAGACGGAAATATTCTTCTCGAAGAAAATAGACAAAACAAAACCGAAGAAGAGGAGATGAAAATTTGGGAATTGTCGGAAGGATGTATCTGCTGTTCTTTAAATCTGGATTTTACTCATTCTGTGCTGACCATAGCGAATACGCTTAATCCCGATTATTTAATTGTTGAACCCAGTGGTGTGGCACATCCGAGCCGAATTATTAAGCAATTGAATAAGTTAAGTTACGAAAGAATAGAGCTTTTAGCACCTGTTACCATTGTTGATGGTATTAATTACGCCATAAGTAAAAAACAATTTCCCGATTATTTTAACGACCAGATTAAAACTGCCGGACGTATTGTGGTTAGCAAATCAGAGAATTTTTCAGCAGTAGAATTCTCGGCAATAAAAGAAGAATTACAGTTAGCTCCCGAAATTGAATTTGCTGAAAGTCATTATAGTCATTGGGATAAACCTACCTGGATGGCTCTTTTATGTAAAAAAATGATTGTTGAATCTGCCGATAAAGAAAATTTATCTCTGAGTTTTAAAATGATTACAGAGTCGGAAAAAGTACCTCTTGAAAATATTAGTATTACCACAACCAATTTGAATAATCCGGTGCAATTAATATATGTTCTGCAAATGTTAATTAAAGGTTTTGCAGGCAATGTGGTTCGTGCTAAAGGTTATTTGTGTTTAGGTAATTTTTGGTATCGTTTCGATTTGGTAGAGGGGCAATATGTTATATCGGGTTATAATAAAATGCCCGATACACGAGTAGTGGTAATTGGACAACAGCTTCATCGGGAAAGAATTAAAGTGTTGTTTGAGAGGTTATTTTAAAAGTATTTTATACTTTTTCTGTAATATATAAAATTGATAAGATTTTGGAAATAACAGATAATTTATGAAATAATGTTTGTCTTTTTTTTCTTCAATTTAAAAAGAAAACTTTATTTATTGTTTGTTGATTATTAATTTTTTAATTTTAGGACGTTAAATAAAACATTATTAAATCTAATAACAATGAAAAGAATTATTTTATTAAGTGTTGCGGTTGCAATAACAATGTCGTTATATGCACAGCAAAAAGGACATCGATTTGCAATAAAATCGGGTTATGTAAAGTATAAACTAACAGGAAATACCACAGGAACAAAAGAACTTTGGTGGGACGATTATGGTGCTAAAACTTATGAATTGGAGCAGTCGAAAAGTGAGACCAAGATATTTGGTCTGAAGAAAACCGATGAAAAGCATACTGTGAATATACTCAATAAAAAAGATGCTTGGTCTGTTGATTATAAGGAAAATAAAGGTTTTCATTCTCATATACCTTACGATATGAATAAGGCTATTGTAGGGGATATGACAGAAGAAGAGCAGAAGAAAATGGCTGACGATATTTTGGCAGGATTAGGAGGTCGCAAATTAGGTACAGAAAAGGTACTTGGTTATACCTGTGAAGGAGTAACACTCTTGGGGACTAAAGTTTGGGTGTATAAAGGTGTTACGCTTAAAACGAATGCAAGTATGTTGGGAATTAAACACAATCAAATAGCTGTTGAATTTAAGCCTAATATTTCGATTGCTTCATCAAAATTTCAACCTCCCAAAGATATTGATTTTGAAGAAAATTTGGTACAACAGGGCGAAAATAACTTAATGAATGCTTTTGCCGAAGTTGAAGAAGAAGAGGCAGAAGAACAAGAGGATCAGACAATTCCTGTAAAATATCCTTACGATAAGTTTTCTAAGAAAGCAAATGCCTTTGAATATAATGACTATAGAAAATTTATGGTAACGCAAATGAAAGGTGGTTATTCGGCAATGTTTATGAAAACGATGCAGGATATGATTGTGATTGCTGCAAGTTCAAAGCAAAACTCTAAAGCGTCAGAAATGCCAAAAGACGGTTGGTTTTCGCATAAAGGAAATAAGTATATATATTATGAAGATACGAAAGAAGGAAAGAAAGTATCTTTGCTAATGCAAGATATAGCAACTTATGATACCTATATTATAATTACCTGTAACCCTGCGAAAAGCAAGGCAGAATTATTGAAAATTGCAGATAAACTGAATTTTTAAAAGTTTTAAGAAATAAAATAGAAAAGGGTGTTCAAAAAGTAGACAATGGACACCCTTAATTTATGTGCTTTAATTTTCGAAAGATTAATTTTTCTTAAATAGCGGGTCGGCACCGATAGTACCAATTAAACTTTCTACATAAGCATCGGTTTTTACATACTTTAAACGACGTTTTGCATCGGTAAGTCGTTGATGTAACTGCAAGTCTTCTGTCCAAATTGCATTTTGTTTGTTGCTCATAAATGTTTCGATATAAGCAATTTGTTTTTCAATGATGTCAATATCAATGGCTTGTTTACGCAACAAACGTGCTTTATACCAATCCGAATTAATTACAATATCTCTGTCGAATTGTTTTCTCAATTCAGGGTCAGATATATCTTTGCCTTCGTATTCGCCGTATGCCATAATATTCAATAATATTTTTAATGGTGGAATAGCTGCCGAAATACTATTGTCTTTAAAATAATTGATGGCAACTTTTTCCTGTGCTTCACAAATATTCTTTATCCCATCTACAAATGCTTCCATATCTTGCAATTCGGGTTTTAGCATCTCTTCGTTGAATACTTTTTGCGGTTCGTCGAAAATGCGATTCATATAGCGGAATAAAAATCCATCGGTAATTCTATATCCCAAACGACTTGCTTTAATGGTTTCTCCTTCGTATTCAAAATCATTAAGTTTCTCTAAAGAACCTTCAGTAATTAAACTTTTCGGATTACGAGTTTCTTCGTTTAATCGACACCAAAGTTCCGGTATTAATAGAGAAATATCGTGGTCGAAACGATTTTTTGTTCCTACATATCCGGCTGCGGAAGTAAACCCTTCGTATCCGGTAAGAATATACGATAGCAATGCGTTATTCAAATCAGAAGTGGGAGAGAGCATGTTAAAAGGACCTTTAGTTAAAGCACCTTCACTACCGGCTCCGGTAGTTGATGGCGATTTGCCCGTTAAACTGCAAATAAAATCCATAAACAATTCCGGTAATTCCTGGTAATGAATAGGATTGTAAACACTAAGGGCTCTAATTCCCGATTTTTTTTCAGGCGGATTATTTCTTCTTCCGGGCAATACCGCATTAACAGGATGGTAAACTGGACAGTTAATAGGAATATGACGAGCTAAACGCACACCTATTTCAGCTAATCGGTCATCTACCGGATTTACTAAATCGGGACGAATTTGTAAGTATCTCGGATTTTTCGATGGTTTCCCATCTACAATTCTAGTGTGTGATGGCGTAATAAAATAGTGCGATTTTTTATCTTCAACACCTCTTTTTATCAATTCTTGAATTGGTTTGGTATATAAATCGAAACCAATGGCATCGTCGATTAACTCTTGTCCGTCTTTGGTAGTTAAGGGTTCGTAGTTCGATGCAAAATTATTACGCATTGATAAATCTGCTTCTGCTTCTTTGTCATACCCGCGATGAACAGCTTCGTCAGGACGTTGGAAGAATCGTTCTTCGCAGTTTGCCGTAAGTTTAACACTCTTGTTGTGATAATTGGGATTTAAATTTTTTAGCTGATTAATCGGTAACACTATAGAAGCAGTAATATCGTCTTCCATTTGAATTTTTGATGCAGCAATAAAATCTTGTCGTAACTTATTTAAATACCACGAGCTATCGTTATTGGCGAAACCAACTCGTAAATAACTTGCTACAATTTTACGATTGTTAAACAGAAGTTCGTGTCCTTTTCTACCATTAATAACGTCCACTGAGAAGAAATTTTTCCAATCTTTCGGAGTTCTTTCCGGACGATAGAAACGTTTAACAAAAAGAACCAATGCTTTTACATGGTCGGGAATAGAATTTAAATATTCGTTATATTCATCGGTATAATAAGCTGATGGTGTAAGTAATTTAATGACAGAACCTAACGAGCGTTTTGAATCCAATAATTTTCGAGCAGAAGCAGTACGTTCAGGATGTTCTTTCCATCTATTGGTATAATCGTAGTTGATAACTCTATCGGCATCGGCAAAATCTTTTTCCATATCATTAATGTAGAACGAACTGTATAATATTGCATTTAGCAACGATTTTGAAATTTCTGATTTTCCACCTCCCGAAACAGTACATGGTTTATGACAGAAAGTTCCTTCGGCATAGGTGCTAACCAATCGCCACGATGGTGCTGACGGATGTTTCTCCATATGTAATTTATAGCCTGATGGATGCACATAATGATGATTTGGAAGTAAACGTATGGAGTGTTCTCTTCCATTTTTTTTCCAAACTATGGTACTTTTATAAACATCAATAAAAGCATTTTCATGAATATAGTAGATGTTCTTAAACTGTTTGTCGATGGCATATCCTTCAGGGAACACAGTGATGGTATCGCCAAATTGTTTTATTACATCGTTAAAATAGTAGTGTTTTTTCAACACGTTCTTCATAAACAGTTCTCCATTGAAGAAATCACCCAAATTTTTACGAGGAAAAGCAATAGCACCTCCCGAATGTTCTTCTTCTGCTAAACCATACAGGTTTGCCGAATAACTGATTTGGGTTTTTATCTCCTTTTTTGAATAACCGAAATAGTTGTCGGCTATTAAAGTAACGACTACACCTTTTTCGTCCCGACAAGTAATTTTAAAAGGTTGTCCGTTATTGTATAATTCATCGGCTTCTCTCCAGCAAACATCATCATTGCGTTGACGTTCGGTTGCGTCATCGTAATGAGGAAGTCCCAAATCTTTTTTCGTTAGCTGTAATAGTTGAGGTGCCAATACAATACAGCCTGTATGACCTGTCCAATGGTCAATATCTAAAGCTGCATCGTTGCTCGGAATACTTGGATCGCCGGCATTTCCAAAAATTGATTCTACAAAATCGAGATTGCTCACCAAACTTCCCGGAGTAAAAAAGCGTACCTCCATTGTTTTTTCATTAATCACATTGGGAACTTCGGGACAAACAATGGGACGCATCATTAACGATACCATCATTTTTGCTTGATCTTTTTGTGCTGAAGTAAAAGGTAAGGTCAGCAGTTTATCAGATGGATAAAATGCGGCCTTTAACATTTTAGCAAATACCTCCTTCGGCACTTCAATTTTATCTAAAGGCACAGGTAAACCTCCCGCAACAATATGAAACGAGCCTTTGGTGGTTCTTCTATCATGCTTAGGGTTGTGTAAAACGCCTTGCTTAATACGGTAGGAACTGATATTTTCGGTAATAAATTCATTTTTATTTGGAGGTAAACTTAGCTCACGAGCAATTCCCGGTTTATCTAAGGTAAAAGTTGAAGTTGGTATTTGTACAATATCTTCATTGGTATCCGCCAAGTAGTCGTTAATAAAGTTTTGTATTCGCTGGTCTATAGGACATAAATGCTCTGACAGTAATCTGGATTTTGCTTTGTAATTTTGGATTAAACTCTCCGAAATATTCATAAAATCAGCGTCAGATTGTTCGTTTTTCTTCGATTTTTTCCTATAAATAGGTTGCCCCATTGCGGCCAATTGCAGGTTAATATATTTTATACAATCTTTTTTTCTAGATTTTTGTATTC
>PDWI01009358.1_pt1 | contig 11282 bp, 9 predicted proteins | sample 1430891 | NCBI WGS metagenome assembly PDWI01 (sample SAMN01162508, study PRJNA174530) | Oral metagenome, whole genome shotgun sequencing project. | biome: Marine environment; feature: Marine mammal; material: Swab sample of the gingival sulcus; isolation source: swab sample of gingival sulcus... | reverse complement strand
GTTCAGTTCTATTCCTATTGGTGTATTAACAGGGATTAGTCTCCCCAAATCTTATTTTTGGGTCGTTTTATTAATGCTGATTTTATTGATAATTTTTGCAGTTATGAGAGTCCGAAATCAAAAACAAATTGGGGCTATTTTCGGGAAAAAGATAATCGAAATAGACGAAAACCAAATTAGAATTATGTCTAAAAAAGGAAACTTAGAAGCATCTTTTGATTTAACCCAAATTGATAAGCTTGTTTTTAAAGGCGATATTTCAAAATATAAAGAAACAGGCAATACTTTTAACGAAAAACCCATTTATATTGTTCTGATTCAGGGTGAAAAAAGCAAAAGGTTTGATTTTAAAATTGACTCGCACTATATGACCAATCAGCTTAATAAGGTGATAGACTCTTGGAAAACAAAAGAGTATAACTTTGAATTGATAGCTTAGGTTATTTGCTTTTCAACCTTATTCCGAATTCAGGTTAACAAGTGTTTTGTAATCATAGCAAAAGTAAGTGCGTTTGCTATGATTACGTTTTTTAGGAAACTTCCTTACTTTACAATAATTTTTTCTGTAGTGATATTGTTTTTGGTTCGGATGTTAACAAAATAAACTGCAGGAGGTAAGTAAGAAACATCAACTAAGGTTTGATTACTTTCTATAAGAACTTGTCCTTCTGTATTGTAGATTTTAATAGATTGAATTTCTTCCTGACTTAAAATATTAATGTAATCCGATGTTGGATTAGGATAAATATTAAGGCTGTTCTCAGCATTGTTTTCTACGATACTTTGTGTAGGGAAAGTGACCCAGTTTGTATATAAAGGCATGTTGCTTTCGGGATCGAAGGTAATTTCTACAAGAGCTTTTTTAATACTGATGTCATTGGTATAAAAAGAATATTTGTAAGAAGTGTCCATGCGGCTAAAATTAGGATTAAAAAAACCCAATAAAAAAACACTATCTAAGGTAATAATCTCTTCTCGAACACGTAAAACATCATAAGTTCCTATAGGAGTAGTCATGGTTCCCCATGCGTCACATTCTAAGCTTCTTCTTCCATAGTGATGAACATTAGCAACTGCAATATCAGCTTCTCCTCGAGTATAAGACACACGACTATCCCCATAACTGATAGGAAATTTAATCATGGTATCAGCTTCTTGAAATTTAATTAAGAAATCGTATCCCATCATAGAACCGGAAACGCCTAAATTAACAAATTCATTTTCTGTAGCCGACATATATGCCGTGATAGAGTCGTTGCCTATAGCCATGTTAGATTCCGGAAAGTCCGAAGCGTTAGCTGTATTGGCTGGGTCTATTGGAATCAAACTATCTATAATAGGAGAGGAGAGGTTGGACATGTCCCAAGTCAAATTTTCTCCCGGAGATTGTAGCTCAAACAAAGATGTATCCATTTGGAAATAAATAACATCGCCTACATTTAAATCTATATGCTCAACTTGAATTTGAGCTTGTAATCCTAAAGATGAAAGGACTATTGCAAAAAAGGATATAATATTTTTCATATGTTTAAATTTTTTAATCAAGCTTGAAATATGAGGTGAAACTTTCACTATTTCATTATGTATTAATAATCTACTAAATACAGCTTGTTTTATGAATTTAATTAAAAGTATCGAACAACAAATTTAGCATTTTTTTCTTAGTCTAAAGAAATTTTGTAGCTTATTCCTATGATATATTGAGAAGATGTGTATTTCGTGTCTTTCCTTTTAAAATAACGGGTGTCGGTTAAATGGAATATTTTAATGGTATTTCGCTTATTGATTTTGTGTTTAAGAAAAAATGTGTGGCGGTATTTTTTAAATTGATTCCCTTCGGGGTTATTAAGTTCGTAGTAAGATTCAAATTCATATCCGGGAGCGGTTTTTATCTTGTCAATCTTGTATTCTAATTTAAGATTGCTTTTCCAAACCCAAGCAGGATTGATTTTGTATTGGTCTATTTTTCCATTTTTTTTGATTCGCTTGCTATCATTCTTTTTTGTGAATTGAGTGCCTTCCTTAATGGAAAGTTTAAAGTTATTCCACGATAATTTTACGGTTAGATAGGGTTGTAGCCGATTTCTAAATTGATATACTTCGTATTTTTTATCAAAAACGTTCATCAGCGTATAGTTTAAGCCTACTCTTAAAGGAGCTATTATTTTGTGCTCGATATTACCGCTAATGCTCCATCTGTCAAGGTGTTGAAGGAAATCATCGGTTCGTAATTCTTGCTCTAAGCCCAATTCCCATTTTTTGAATATTTTCTTTTCTAGGGCAATATTTGTCCAGATACCTCCGTACTTCGATTGTGCATTGACGCCTGTCGCAAAGCATAGAAGACACAGAAAAAAGACGAAAATTGGCTTATTCATAGTAGTAAATCTTGACGGTAGCACTGTCTCTAAGATATGATATTTCTTTAATAATAACCCTATGAATGTCTAGTCCGGTGCGTTGTTTAAGCTCATCAATCAATTCGGCTTCCTTTTCGCTGTGAGTTAATTCAATATCCTCTAAATAAATGGTTTTGGAAGCTTCTCGTTTTATCAACAGTTTTGTGTCGAATACAAAAATCGTAACAATCAGGATAGCGAACACCGTTGATAACTCCATGATTTCCAGTTGTATTCCGCTTAATAAGCCCATGGCTATAAATGCAAATAAGTAGGTCATGTCTTTAACGCTGATGCCCGTAGTTCGGTAACGTAGCATTGAGAAAACAGCAAACAGACCAAAAGCGGCTCCCATCGATATTTTTACTTGATTCAGTAAAAAGGTAAGCAGGTAAATTGTAATGTTAAATAATACAAAGGTAAAGATGGTATCTAAACGCTTGTAATTAGGATAGTAAATCAATCCAATAATCAATAAAACACCTATTAAATCAATTAAAAGATTGATGAAGAAACTTTGGTTGATTTCAACCTCTTTTTTCTTTTTTTTCTTTTTCTTTAGCAATTTAGAACTGTCGTCTATTTTGTTATCCGTAGAAATTGACGCATTGTTTTCTTCTTGACTTTCCGTAAGAACTTCGTTTGGTTGTTCATCGGCATTGATAAAAACCTGAGAATAGGAGCTTTTTAAACCGATAGTTGCTAAAAGAAAACAAAATAACAGTATGGTAAGGTATCTACTTTGCATGGTTCTTAGAAATTTTGCTGATGTGTAAAATTTGTTTTTTAAAAGTATTGTATTTAATGCCTTTAGTATGATTGGCAATTCCAAAACAGTATTTGCTTAGAGACATAGGATGTATATGTATAGACCGCATCAAGTTTAGGAATGTCGATTTTTTACGCATATCTTGTTTTACTTCTACAATAACAATGTCGTGATAAGGATGCCACTCGTTATTTATCTTGTAGCTTAAATCAAAATCTATTGTTATTCTCTCGGTAAGTTCCTTGTTAACTAGGGTAATGCGTTTGCATTGGATTTGTATTTTTTCCTGCAATTCGTTCGGGTTGATTCCGGTTGTGTTTTGCAGAAATAATGCCGATGTGCCGTCAATGCTATTGGTCTGTTTATCTATCCTGATACGGTTTTTAATAGTTCTGTTTTTATTGGACTTAAATTTTATTTCAAAGAAATGGAGATTGGAGTTAACATAGGTTCTCATTCTAACTTTGTAACGATTCGCCCGCTTATTATGATGGTCGTGATAAAACTTCAGCGAGGGGGTATCAAAGTAATGGGTTTCGTAATCGGCATAATGCATTTCGTTAACAACCAATACTCTGTAATTGTCTTTGGCTTTTTTTATAATATCATCCAACTGATTTTTATGGAACACAAACTTAGTATCGGTTCTGTTCAACAAACTTACCTTGTCCATTTCGGCAAGCGTGATAGAATCGAGCGTACGAATAGTGTTTAAGAATTGATGTTCCATTTTAACAAAAAATTATAATACCAATATCTAACATGTTGCGTATAAAAAAGCTCTTTTATTTGATACAAGGTATTAGCATCGAAATTAGTATAAGCAATTTTAAGCCCTCAAAAGTAAGAAATAATTTTTGAGCTTATTCAGAATTCAGGCTAAATTACAAAGTCTGCGTATTTTTTCTGAAACAAAGTAACGCCTCTGCATCAAGTCAAAAAAATGGTATTACTTCTGTCTAAAATATACCCTAATAGGTACGCCTGTAAAATGGTAATTTTCTCGCAGCTTGTTTTCCAAAAATCGGCGGTAAGAATCTTGAATGTAGTTAGGTAAATTCGCATAAAAAGCAAAGGTCGGAACCGCAGTTGGTAACTGTGTTACATACTTTATTTTTATAAACTTACCTTTAACCGATGGTGGAGGGAAATGCTCTATCAAAGGCTGGAAAAAGTCGTTTAACTCAGAGGTGCTGATACGTCTGTTTTTGTTGTGATACACCTCTATCGCGGTTTCCAACACTTTGTGAATACGCTGTTTGGTTAAGGTAGAGGTAAAGATAATCGGCACATCGTCGTTAGGAGCAATTCTGGCTCGTATGGCTTCTTCGTATTTTTTGACAGAGTTAGTGTCTTTATTTTCAACCAAATCCCACTTATTAACAAGGATTACAACGCCTTTTTTATTCCGTTCGATAGTTCCAAAAATATTAACATCTTGCGACTCTATTCCAAGCGTAGCATCAATCATCAAAAGACAGACATCGGCATTTTCGATGGCTCTAAAAGCACGCATTACCGAGTAAAACTCTAAATCTTCGTGCACCTTGTTTTTCTTTCGGATACCTGCGGTATCAACGATGTAAAAATCGAACCCGAATTTAGAAAATCGCGTATTTATAGAATCTCGTGTGGTTCCCGAAATAGGGGTTACGATATTTCTCTCTTCTCCCAAAAGGGCGTTAATCAATGAAGATTTTCCGGCATTAGGTCGTCCAACTACGGCAATCTTAGGAATATCTTCTTCTATAATATCTTGGTCTGTATTTTCAAACAAAGTAAGGGTTTCGTCTAGCAAATCGCCCGTTCCGCCTCCATTGATAGACGATATTTTGTGTAGCCTATCAATTCCGAGAGCGTAAAAAATGTCGGCATCGTAATACTCACTTCCGGTATCTACCTTATTGGCGACTAAAATTGTTTTCTTCTGCTTTTTTCTCAGAATTTTAGCAACTTCCTCGTCCAAATCGGTAATACCAACGCGTGTATCTACCACAAAATAAACCACATCGGCTTCATCTATGGCTATTTTAACTTGCTTACGGATTTCTTCTTCAAAAATATCGTCGGAGTTATTGATGTAACCGCCTGTGTCAATCAAAGAAAACTCTGTTCCGTTCCAATCTACCTTGCCATAATGGCGGTCTCTAGTAACGCCACTGTATTCATCTACAATGGCTTGTCTTCTTCCTGTTAGTCTGTTAAACAAGGTCGATTTTCCAACATTTGGGCGACCTACAATGGCTACTATATTACTCATTTTGATATTCTTTTTTTGGATATTACACGAGTGTTGATTTAATATATCGCACACAAAAAAGCCCTTTTTTCCTTGTACAACATATCAATTCAAATCCTCGGCAAAGATACGATTATCTTTTGTATTCTTAACTTTTTTAAGGCATTTAGCAGGGCAAACGTATTAACCTGAGTTCGATTTAACATTTCTCTCACAGAAATTCGCAAATATTTTGGGCGTTCCCCTCCGGGTCGGGCTTTCCGTTCCAATCTTTTGTTTCGTACCCTCACAAAAGGATTTCCTCTGCAATCCCTAACGCAAGGCGTGCGTTTTGCCATCGCGAATGTTTTTATAAGTTACAAGTTTCATGTTAAAGGTTAAAAGTTCTAACCATAACGGATAACCAACAACCAACAACTTTTTATTTAAAATCCAACAAAGATTTATGTTTGTTAAGTTCTTCGATATAATTATCGTACACTTTGAGCAAGGCATTAAAATACAAATCTCCTTTTAAAATATAGCCTTGTTTGGTAAAATGAATGCGGTCGTATTTCATTAAATCGTGTTCGTACCAGGTCTGAGAAGAATTAAAACCTCCCATTATTTGATACAAGTTCCAAACTCCGGCCTTGTATTTCTTTGCCAATTTATAAATTTCCACCTCCTGAGAAGCTGTAAATTTGTTAGGATAGCGTTTATACAAGTAATCATCGTTAGGGACACTTATTAAAATCGCTACTTGCGGATTAGCCTCTATAACCCTCTGAATTAAAGTATCGTAGTTCCTATAATACTGCTCCGAATCGAAGGTTTTTCCATAAGCATCGTTGGTTCCTAAAGACAAAACTACTAAATCCGGGTTTATTACTTCCATTTGATTTTCAAGAAGTTGACATCGTAAAAAGGAAGGAATAGACGCTCCATTAATGCCAATGCTGTGATAAACAATTCCGGGGTCGTCGGTTTCCATTGTTACGCCCAAAAGCGTAAAAGAGATTTGTGAACTATCGGTTTTGTAAAACGACATTTCTAAAGTATCGGTATATTCCGATAAGAAAAATTCCTGATAACCATAAATAGAATCCGTATGTATGGAATCTACCCCAATATTGTTATTGACCTGCAAATGAAAAGATAAACTGTCCATTTTGTAAAAGACCTTAATGCGATTGAAATCATAATGATGATAGCTCTTGTACGAATACATCTTAATTGAAGAAGCCGTGTCTTGAGTTGACACGGAAATGCCTGCCAAGCCTAAAACCTCAGTTTTGTCTTTTTCAATATTGCGACAAGATGTCCATTTACCGGTATGTTCCACTTTTAAATTAACAGGGTTATTGGTATTAGCTACCGAATACGGAAACGTAAAACCTCTTCCGCCATCTAAACCCGGATAAAAATGTTGCAAACGAAACCGAGCGATATTGGAGTAAATATCCGCCTGAATATGCGAGCCTCCTATCTGAACAATATTGATGCGTCCCTCGCCTTTTGTTACCAAACGGTGCATCTTTTGGTTAAATTTTAAAAACTTATAATTTCCTTGCGGAAAAACCACTAAATTGGTATCATAATTTATAAAAGGGTAATAATCAATCTGATAAGGATATGCTCTAGCCTGAGAAAACAGTGCATAAGCATTTATAATTGTGAAAAGAAATATCAGAATTCTCTTTGTTTTACCCATTACCTTCTCCCCACAAACCCTTGATATTCATACATTAGAGCATTGTAAAACATATTACCGACCAATTTTGCTCCTTTAGGTGTAAAATGCGTATAATCGTCGGTTGCTAACTTGGGCTTTGCGTTTACCCATTGAGGCATAGAGTTTTCTCCGCCCATCGCTTCGTACATATCCCAATAAGCCGCCCCTCCACGATGTGCCGCACGCTTCATTGCATCTCGCAAAGGCACAATGTACGGATAACTAATCATCTTATCTTTCTCTTTTTTAGACATATCAGCTACTCCCATCACAATAATAGGTACATCGGGCAATAACTTCCTAAGTGTTTTTATCTGACGGTAAAACCAAGTTTCGTAATTCTTAATACCCTTATCGGTTTCTATAAACGGAATCACATTTCCGCCAAACTCCAAAAGAAGCATTCCTACATCTAAATGATTGTAAATCTTCTGTAAAAGCTCTAAGTCCATTTTGTTAAAATAGGTTCCTGAGCTACCTCGCATCGGAATATTATCAACCACCACCCCTCTATCAGCATCCAAAGCAATAGCATAAAAATCGGGACTATCTTTACCGGAGAACTTAAGCTTAAAAGATTCGGGCATCGGGTCGAAACGGTATTTAAAGTTACTAAACTGTGTATTAGTATCTAAATATTTGGCAGAAACTAACTGTTCATCGGCATATATTTCCGATAGAACAAAGTTAGAACCGTTACCATACAGTACGTTTAAGTTTCTAAAATTCCTATCTTTAAAGAAAGATGATTTAGATTTTCGGAAAGATAATTCGGCCTCTACCACCGGAGCGTTAGCAACATCCAGCGTGTCTGAGTCTAAAGAAGCGGTATCGTATCTGCAAAAAACACCCAAAACCCCATATCTATTATGCGAAACTTTGCCGTCTTTAACCCCAAAGATAGGGAAACGCTTCCAGTTATCGGAATACTTCTGTTTGATGGAAAAGGCTTTAACCAAAGGCTTTGGAGAGATTAAGCCAACCCCATAACCTCCGAATTGCTTTTGTAAGCGGTTTCTAAGAAACGATGAGATTCTATCGCCTTCAATTTGAGAATCACCATAATGTAAAACTCGTACAACCCCCTTAGGATGTGTTATCTTTCTAAAAAAGTGATACAGTAGATCTTTATCGTTATTGGCAAATTCAATCTTCTGAATTTTCGATTTTAAAGTATCAATATGAAAAGGCTTTACTAAAATCTCAATATCCAATAAACTTTCTACAGAATCCGGAAACTGATAGATAATGCTTGTGTCCTCTTCGTTTTCCACTAAAGCTAATTCTCTGGCGATAACACTATCGGCGTACGCATTATTCGCCTCGTCTAAGCTTATCAACTCTGTCCAAGTCGGATAATGTAAACTAAGATTTTTTGAAAAACTAATCCCGTCTTTCGGAAAAACTAAACTTATCGACAATAAAATTATCGAAACAGAAATAAAAAATATAAAAACTTTAAAAGGCTTCAAAATCAAATATTTAAGATTTCTTTTTAATTCTTAGTTTTTGTCCCGGTCTTAATCCAGAAGGGTCTTGAATACCGTTTAAGTTCATAATATCGGTATTCGATACTCCTTTGTATTTTTTGGCAATACTCCACAAATTATCCCCCTTTCTTACTTTATACCAGACATACTTAGCGTTTTTGTCGTAAGTTGCTTTTTTCTTTTTAGAAGAGGATTTGACCTTCTTTCCAATACGAGCTTGTTTTTCCTTAAAGCTCATATTATTAATCTTTGCGTAATAATCTGCCTTAGATTTAGGCACATAAATGACCAGTGTTTTTCCGGCTCTAATTCGGTTGCGATAAATATTGTTCCAATACTTAATATCGCTGACTTTTACGTTGTACCAAGATGAAATATACCCTAAATTATCTCCCGATTTGATGGTATAACGCAAGGCTTTCATGTTTTTATTGTTGATATTAACATGACTGCGAGAAGTATATTTTTTAGGAGCAATTACTTTCTTTTCAGCAAAAAAGATAGAATCTTTATGCTTAAAAATGGTATCTTTTTGGTCGATAAAAGCCATTGAGAATTTCTGAGGAATGACTAAGTTGTAGATTCGACCGTTTTTGCCCGGAATAATATCATGCTTATATTGCGGATTCAACTCTCTGAGCATCTCTACAGGGAGATTTAGTACCTCCGAAACTTGCTTAAGATGCAAATTTTCGGAAACTTGCATGGTATCCGTTAAAACCGGCAGTTCCATAGGGATAGGCTTAATGCCATATTCTTTATAATGGTTGAAAGCATAGGTTGCCGCTATAAAAGCCGGCACATAACCTCTTGTTTCTCGTGGTAAACGGTAATAAATTTCCCAAAAGTTACGTTTTCCTCCGGAACGCCTGATGGCTTTATTAACATTACCGGGACCACAATTATAAGCGGCAATAACAAGCGTCCAATCTCCGTAAATCTCGTATAAATTCTTTAAAAAATTAGCGGCGGCTTCAGTGGATTTAATCGGGTTTCGACGGTCATCGACATACGAGTTGATTTCTAGCTTGTAAATACGTCCGGTAGAGTACATAAACTGCCACAAGCCGGTGGCTCCAACACGCGAAACAGCTCTCGGGTTTAAAGCCGATTCTATCACTGCCAAATACTTCAATTCCAAAGGAATATCGTATTTATCGAAGATTTGTTCAAAGATAGGAAAATAGTAATCGCTCAATCCCAACATATAAGACATTTGCTCGCGTCTTTTGTTGATATACAAATTTATAAAAGCCTTAACCTTAGAATTGTAATCGAGATTGAAAGGTGAAACTATTTTTGAAAGTTGATGTGTTATCAAAGAGTCGTTAAATTCATAAACGGTAAGACTGTCGTGTTTACGAATATTGAGCGTGTCGTGAGAAATGAATTGTGCGTTTTTAATATACCAAGATTGTAACAAACTATCTAAATCGTCTGTAAAGTCAATCATTTCTTCTTGGAATAAACTGGTATCAGTCGTATCTTTAACCGCTACCACATTAGCCCATAAATTAATATTAAGTACAATAAAAAATAAAAATGCTATGCTATATTTCATATATTAAATTTTGTCCGTTATCTACTGTGTATTTGGTCATTAACATTCATTGCTCACCGTTAAAACTTTCAATCTTTAACTTTTAACCTTCAACCTACTATGTATATTTTCCGCAAAGATAACACTTTTTCTGTGAGTATTTTTTAATTCGATATCAGATTACAATACTGTGTTATGTGCTATGTTAGGCTTCGTACTCTTTTGTGAAAATATCATTAATTTTATTGATAAAATGCTGACTTTCTTTTTGATTAATAACCGAATTTCTATAGTCTAAATATAAATCGATTATTTTACGTTCTGTTTTTTTATCTAATTTTGATAAATCAAGCATCATTGAATTATTTAAATCATTAGGTTCAAATTTCTTCAAACCGTCACCATATTCTCTACGGTTATCATTAAATATCTGTTTTGCAACATCAGTTAATAAATAAGCGAACAATAAGTCTATACTTATGTTATTAAATAAATTCTCATTTGGATAAATACAATGAAAAGTCGTTAAATTACTAATACCTGCCTCATTTCTAATGAATTTTAAACCATTTCTATTAAAAACACCAACCCAAATAGGTGCAGGTAAACGGTTTTCAAGAGAAAACCAAGGCGTTCTTTTGGATGTTAAATATCTTTTGTGAACACCTTGTTCTTCGCCTTTTTCGATATAATTTTTGATGTTTACATCTTTGTCGTTTATACAGCTGTTTATCAAATAAACATATTTATTATTCTTTTCTAAATTTTGAAAATCATTTTTGGTAAAGAAAGGGGTTAAAACATCTTTTGATGCAGTAATGCAAGGTAATAGGCATTCCTTAGGAATATTAAATGCCTTTGCTTTTTTACAATTAAATTTAAAATAATCATTTGCCCCTGTAGCAATTCCTCTCATAACCCTTGCAACATTTCTAAAAGGAATGAGATGTTTATATTTATTGCTAACTTGCTCTGTATAATATTTTCTCCACTTAATATCAGGGTTTAAGTCTTTTGTTTGATATTCTAATCTAGGAATATTAGGATAGTCTTGTAACTCTTTTAAGCAACTTATTTTAGAAAATAAAACAGTATTACTATTACTTTTTTCAAGGAAAAGAATAGAACTTG
>PDWI01009357.1_pt1 | contig 11283 bp, 14 predicted proteins | sample 1430891 | NCBI WGS metagenome assembly PDWI01 (sample SAMN01162508, study PRJNA174530) | Oral metagenome, whole genome shotgun sequencing project. | biome: Marine environment; feature: Marine mammal; material: Swab sample of the gingival sulcus; isolation source: swab sample of gingival sulcus... | reverse complement strand
TTATAGAGAAAATAAAAGAAGTATCTAAGCATATTAATATTAGCAAGTGTGAAGAAATATCTTGCTTATTTGCCGATAGAGAGCAGCAGGTTAAAATTGTAAATTTACCTGAGAGTATTACTGAGGAACAGCTTGATAATCTTTTGAAATGGGAAGCTAAGAAACTTTTACCGCCAAGTTTTGGTGATGCACCATATACCTATAGTTATAGAATTATTGGGTTAAGTCCATTATCTATCTGTTTGCAGGTAATTCCTGAGAGCATATTAAAAAATTATCTATTAGGCAAAATCTATATATCATAGTGAGTATTATTTCTGTAGTTTTATTTTCTATTGGTTTATTATCGGGAACAGGTTTTATAGTAGTTCTTGCTATTATCATTGAGATAATATTTACAATATTATATATTACATCCAATAAAAAGACATTTAAGGATATTACAAATGATATTAATACAAATGTTCATCTTAAGAATAAATCAGAGAGTACAAAAACAGAGCTGATTACTAATGTATCTCATGATTTAAAAACGCCTCTTACTAGCATTATAACGAATTTAGACTTATTAAAAAAAGAAGAGCTAACAGATGTTCAAAGAGATTATGTAAATATAATCGATAATAAAGCGAATTCACTAAAAAATATTGTGTCTGATTTATTTGAATTATCAAAGAGTGTTAGTGGTAATATAGAACTTGATATTAAAGAACTTGATTTTAAAAAATTAGTAGAGCAGACAGTACTTGATTTAGATGATATGATAAAGAATTCTAATTTAAACTATGTTATTAAACTGCCAGAAACAGAAGTTAAAATAAAAACAGATGGAAAGAAAATGTATCGAGTCCTTCAAAATCTTATCGATAATACCATAAAATATTCTTTAGAAAATACAAGAGTGTTTATAACCCTTACAGAAGATGGTACTCTAACCATTATGAATACTTCAAAATATCCTCTTGATTTTACGCCAGAAGATGTATTAGAAAGATTTAAAAGAGGCGATGATGCTAGAACAAGTGAAGGTAGTGGACTTGGTCTTTCTATCGCAGAGAGCTTTACGTATTCTTGTGGTGGTGATTTTACATTAGCTATTGATGGGGATTTATTTAAAGTAATGATAAAGTTTAACCCAATAAAGGAGTAATAAATGAAAGTTATTAAGATATTAGTAGGTATTTTATTCATCTGTTTATTAGCTTATTATGGATATTATACTTATACGGAAAGTTATAGAGTAGAAGTGGTAGAAATGGATATGAAGAGTTTTGTAGATACAAAGCAGATAGTAGCTTACTACCTTGAAGGTGATGATATATATGTGGATTTTGCTCTTAGAAAAGGAATGAATCATTATTCCATCACAAAGACGAAAGCATATTATAAAAATGGGGTGCTAAAAGTATATTTTATGGATGAATCTGCAATCAATGATCCTTATGTAAGAGATGAATATATTTATAAGATAAAGATTAATGATGGGTTTCAAAAGGTGGATTTCTATTATAATGAGGAGAAGGTAGAATCTTCTAAAATAAAATTGATAATAAAAGAATAAAGAGAGCAATGCTCTCTTTTACTTATTTTACCCATTCATCTATTATTTTATTACATTTAAGGACAAAAAATCCTTTTTTCTTATATATTGTTTCTACTTCATCATAGATTTCTTTTAATTTTTTTATTGAGCTATCAGCACCATGTTTTTTTTGAATAACGATATAAAAACTACCCTTATTATTAAGATGCTCATATCCATCTGTATACATTTTAAAAATAGTTTTCTTTCCAGCATGAATTGGTGGATTAAGAATAATATTATCAAAACAATCTTCAATGTTTTCAAATCCATCAGAGAGGATAAACTCAGGATATACATAGTTCATCTCACAGTTTTTTCTTGAAAAATCGATAGCCTTTTCATTTACATCACTCATGGTAAGAATAATATCATTGATATAACTAAGAGCAATACCAATAACACCATAGCCACATCCTAAATCAAGGGTTTTCCCTTCTATATTAGGCATTTCATTTAGTAAAATATTTGTAGCATAGTCTACATTATCTTTAGAGAATAAGCCATTATCCGTGTAGAATGACAAATCTCTACCTTTAAATTTATAATCTATTATTTTAATATTTTCTTTTAAACTAGGATCATTTATAAAATAATGACTCATAATAACTCCTTTTATTTTCCGATAAGTTCTTTTATTTGTTTTGGTTTTAAAACTTTTCCTTTACTAACGACTTTTTCATTTATAACAAGACCTGGTGTAGTCATCACTTTATATTTTAAAATTTCTTTTAAATCTTCTACTTTTTCTACTGTTATGTCCATGTCTAGATCTTTTATCGCTTCATCTACATTCTTTTTTAGTGTATCACATTTTTTACAACCAGTTCCTAAAATTTTAATATTCATTGTTCCCCCTTAAATTATAATATTAAATACATATCCAATGATAAGTATACCAATCGTTACAATACCAACAAAAATAGCTAGTAATTTAGTTTTTACTACTTGTTTTAAAAGTATAATAGAAGGAAGGGATAGTGCAGTAACAGCCATCATAAATGACAGTACCGTTCCTAGACCAACTCCTTTATATACAAGTGCTTCTGCTATAGGAAGTGTACCAAATATATCTGCATACATTGGTATTCCTGAGAAAACAGCTATAATAACAGAATACCAATTATCACCGAGTACAATAGATATGATATCCTGTGGTATGACATTATGAATAAGAGCGCCAATACCTACTCCTATAAAGATATATAAATAAACTCTTTTTACAATATTAATAACTTGTTCTTTTGAAAATTCTATTCTTCCTTTAAAATCAAGTGTTTCATAATAATCATCATCTAATTCAGAGTCAAACACAAAAGGTTCCACATAGCTTTCTAATTTTAGTTTTGATATGATTGTTCCACCTATTACAGCAAGAAGTAGTCCTACAACAACATAATAAAATGCGATTTTCCAGCTAAAGATACTTGCAAGAAGAAGAATCGAAGCTAAATCTACCAGTGGAGATGATATTAAAAAGGAAAAAGTTACTCCTATTGGTAGTCCTGCTGAAGTAAAGCCAATAAACAAAGGGATGCTAGAGCATGAACAAAATGGTGTAATCGTACCCAGTAATGCTCCTAATATATTTGCTTTTATTCCTTTAAATCCACCTAGTATTTTTTTTGTTCTTTCTGGTGGAAAATAACTTTGAATATAGGATATGGTAAATATAAGTACTGATAACAGAATGAATATTTTTATCGTATCATAGATAAAAAAGTGAAGTATACCACCTAATTTTGACTTCATATCTAGTCCAAATACATTTTCTACAAGCATTTTTATTAGATCATAAAGCCAATTCATTTTTAAAATTTGATTATTTAGAAATCTTAGTACTATCATTGAAACCTCTACAATTTTTTAATATTTTATTTGCCTTTTTAATGTTTTCTATATCTTTTTCTAGTATATTATGATTATTTAATTTCATATAATCAATTATATATTTTATTAAATCATTATTATTTAAAGAGTAATATACATATTTATCTTCTCTTTTATCTGTAACAATATTTAAATCTTTCATTTTAGAAAGTGCCTTAGATACCTTAGGCTGAGGAATATCAAGTATTCCTGTTATCTGACAAACACATAAATCGTTTTCATTTAATAAATTTATTATTCTGAATCTCGTTTCATCAGATAATAATTTGAATATTTTTAAAACATCTTCCATAAACACCTCATATGCATATATTAGCATATGAGAATATGAAATACAAGTCTTCAAAAAAATAAAAAAGAGTGTATAATATATTTGTATAAAAGGGGGAAAATATGATAATAAGAAATGGTAAGATTATTACTGTAACAGGAAAGAATTATGAACATGGAGATATTGTTATAGAAGATGGGAAAATAGTAGCAATAGGCGAAAATTTAGAATATGATGGAGTAGTAATCGATGCAAAAGGGCATTATGTTCTTCCGGGATTTGTAGAGTCTCATTGTCATTTAGGAATGTGGGAAAGCGGCATAGGTTTTGAAGGGTCTGATGGTAATGAAGCAACGGACCCAATAACTCCTCATTTAAGAGCTATTGATGCGATCAATCCAATGGATGAAACATTTGAAGAAGCATATGCCTTAGGAGGAGTTACAACAGTAGCTTCTGGTCCTGGTTCAGCTAATGTAATGGGTGGACAGTTCTGTGCAATAAAGACTTATGGTAATGTAATAGATAAGATGATTGTAAAAGAGCCACTTGCAATGAAAATAGCATTTGGTGAGAATCCAAAGAGATTTTATGCTGAAAAGAAGCAGTCTCCATCAACAAGACTTGGTACAGCAGCAGAGCTTAGAAATATTCTTTTTAAAGCTGTAGAATATAAGAAAGCAAAAGAAAGTGGAGAAAATCCTAAGTTTGATATGAAGCTTGAAGCACTTATTCCTGTTTTAAATAAAGAGATTCCACTTAAAACACATGCACATAGAGCAGATGATATCATTACGGCAATAAGAATAAAGAATGAATTTGACCTTAATATGACTTTAGATCACTGTACAGAAGGACATTTAATAGCAGATTATATCAAAGAACAAAATATGGTTGCTATATGTGGACCTAGTTTTGGACATAGAACAAAGTTTGAGCTTCAAAATTTAACATTTGAAACACCAAAGATATTAAGTGAGAAAGGTGTTAAAGTAGCTATTATGACAGATTCACCAGTAATACCACTGCATCATTTAAATATGTGTGCAGCACTTGCAATGAAAGCTGGAATGGATGAAAAAGAAGCACTAAAAGCAATAACAATCAATGCAGCAGAAATTCTAAATCTAGAAGATAGAGTAGGAAGCCTTGAAGTAGGAAAAGATGCAGATATTGTCATATGGTCAAAACATCCATTTGATCTTCAAGCAGAACCACTTTATACAATAATAGATGGTAATGTAGTACATAAGAAATAAAAAGAGGGATGAAAACATCCCTTTTACATGGAAAATAATTATCAGAATATTCTGACTATTTATATATTTTTTAAAAATCTAATATTTACAATAGATACAGAATATTTTTATTACAAATATTTCCAAATCATTTTCCTTTTTTAACCCTCATTTTCTTGATTTTTTTCAATTTTTATGCTACCCTAATCTTAGAAATGGCTATTTTTCTTCCATGGAAGATTCCCTATAAGGGACTAACACAGCAATGATTTTGGCTTTGTCCGCTTTGTCTAATTTACCACCATCTAAAAATGGAAGATTCCCTATAAGGGACTAACACCTTTTTAGCTTATCAATATACATACAATAATCAGCATCACATGGAAGATTCCCTATAAGGGACTGACACAATTCGCTATGCTGTGTGTATAAGTCTATGATGTAGCTTGCCATGAAAGATTCCCTATAAGGGACTGGCACAAATTACCGTTTCGAAATTTTGTCCAGACTCTAGCAGATGGAAGATTCCCTATAAGGGGCTAGTATTTATAGAAGATATAAACATTAAAAAGATTTAAACTTCGTTTTAGGTCTTTTTTTTATAATATCTTTATGCTTTTGTGATATAATATCTTAGAGGTGAATATGTTATATAATTTAGAAGAGACGAAAAAATTAGCTATTGAATTCTCTAGAATATTGAAACCAGGGGATATTGTAGCATTAGTAGGAGATTTAGGAGCGGGGAAGACTTTTATTTCTCAAAATATAATTATGGCTTTAGGGGTAGATGATTATATCACTAGCCCTACATTTACTATAGTCAATGAATATGAAGGAAAGTATAAAATCAATCACTTTGATGTGTACCGCATTGATGATATTGATGAGTTATATGAGATAGGGTTTGAAGATTATGTATATAAAGATGCTATTTCATTAATAGAATGGGCAGATAAAATTTATGATATACTTGAAAATTATTATATTATTGATATAAGGGTTTCAGGTGATATTAGAGAGATTACTATAGATGGTTCAAATGAAATGATAAAGAAGAAAGTAGAGGATTTTTATGAGAGTATTAGGAATTGATACATCAACAAATGCTTGTACTGTAGCACTGATGGAAGATAATAAACTCATTAGTGTGATGAGTTTAAATGATAAAAAAACACATTCTCAAAAAATTATGGTTCTTATTGAAGCATTGTTTGATAATGTATCGTTTACTCTTGATGATATAGATTGTATCGCTGTTGGTATAGGGCCAGGTTCATTTACTGGACTTCGAATTGGTGTATCGACTGCCAAGGCACTTTCTCATACTAGAAATATACCTATGGTGGAGGTTTCATCGTTAGAAGCACTCTCAAATATAGGATTTAAAAATGTATGTGCAGTGATGGATGCTAGAAGAGACACGGTATATACTGCTATTTATGGAGATAAGCCGTTAAAAGAAACGCAGATTTCTATTAGTGATTTAGATGAAATACTCAGTTCCTATGATGAAATATACGTTGTAGGAGATAGAGAGAGTCGTTTAAAATTAAAACAAGCAGATCATATTAGGTTTGTGCCAGAATACTTAAATGTATTATCAGCAGCTAGTATCTGTGAGCTTTCTATATCAAAAAATAAAAAGTCTTATCATGATATTCATGTAGATTATATTAAACTAACAAAAGCAGAGAGAGATTTAAATGATTAGACAGTTACATATAGATGATATTGATAGTATTTTAGTGTTAGAAAATTTATGTTTTAAAGTGCCTTGGTCAAAAGAGAGTTTTTTATCAGAACTTTCTAATAAATTAGCAGATTATATTGTAATAGAAGAAGAAAATAAAATAATCGGTTATTTAGGCATATGGTATATCATTGATCAAGGTCATATAACAAATATTGCTGTGCATCCTGATTATCGAAAAAAAGGATATGCTAAAAAGTTAATAGATACTATTATGCTAAGGGCAAGAGAAAGAAAAATAGATAGCATTACGCTTGAAGTGAGAAGGTTGAATACACCTGCTATTCGTCTTTATGAATCAAAGGGTTTTATCAGTGCAGGAATAAGACCTAAATACTATGAGAATATAGAAGATGCTATTATTATGTGGATGGAGTTAAAATGAATAAAGATGTGTATATATTAAGTATTGAAACAAGCTGTGATGAAACATCAGCAGCTATTACGAAAAATGGAAGAGATGTTCTTTCAAATATTATTTATTCTCAGATAGAGATACATAAGAAATTCGGTGGTGTTGTACCAGAAGTTGCATCAAGAAATCATTTAGAAAAAATAAGCTATATTGTAGATAGTGCATTAAAAGAAGCAAATCTTACATTTAACGATTTATCAGCAGTAGCCGTTACGAAAGGGCCAGGACTTGTGGGAGCACTTTTAGTAGGAATATCCTATGCAAAAGCACTCAGTTATTCTCTAAATATTCCTCTTATTGGTGTGAATCATATGAAAGGACATATCTGTGCAAATTATATAGAACATGATATTAAACCACCTTTTATATCAATGATAACATCAGGAGGTCATACTCAGCTTGTTCATGTAAAATCATATAATGATTATGAGGTATTGGGTTCAACAAGAGATGATGCCGTAGGAGAAGCTTTTGATAAAGTTGCAAGAACATTAGGCCTTCCTTATCCAGGAGGACCTTATATCGATAAACTTGCACAAAAAGGAAAAGAAACGATTGATTTTCCTAGAATTTATTTGGATAAAGAAAGTTTAGATTTTAGTTTTAGTGGGATTAAATCAGCAGTTCTCAATTATATCAATAATCAAAAACAAAAGAATATAGAAATTGTAGTAGAGGATGTAGCTGCTTCTTTTCAAAAGGCTGTAACAGAAGTTATTGTTAAAAAAACATTGATGGCGTTAGAAAGAACAGGAGCTAAAACACTAGCTCTTGCAGGGGGTGTAGCAGCAAATAGTGGACTTAGGAAAGAGTTTTTAGATCATCTACCTAAGGATATTACATTTGTATATCCATCGATTAAATTATGTACAGATAATGCAGCGATGATTGGCTGTGCTGCATATTATGAATATTTAGATAATCATTATGCTGATATGTCACTGAATGCGATAGCAAATTTAAAATTATAATTATGTAAACCTAAAAAAACCAAATTTTAACATAAGAAAATTTTAACAATTTGGGGATAAGTATGTGGATAATGTGGATAACTTTATTAAAAATAAGTTAATAATTACAATTTTATGTGGAAAACTATATGTAAATCTTTAAAAAAAATGTGGACCATGAAATATTTGATAAATTTTGTGAAAGTAAATAAAAAAATTGGTATACATAATATTTTAAAAAATAATTTATTTTATAAATTTAATTGATTAAGAAAAGATTTTATAGTGAATATCCATTCAAAAAAATTATAAATATTCTAGAGATATTGATAAGGGAATAAGCAATATAAAATAATAGAATTAGCTGATTTAAATTAAATGGTTAATGACATCAAATAGAAAAAATAATACTTTCTATTTGTGATATTTTAAACAAATTTGTTAATCGTATAACAAATGCTTGTAAATTTATTGTTTAATTATAAAAAAATGTGGTTATATATAGAATACATTCGAATGAGAGGTAAATATGAACATTTTGGAGCATAGGTTAAGTAAGATAATTGAATTAGATAAAGATAAGATGAATAAGACAAAATCTAGAGTTGATAATTTAATTAAACCAAAAGAAAGTCTGGGTAAACTAGAAGATATACTTATTAAATTATCAGGAATACAGAGAACTTGTTATCCAAAAGTAGATAAAAAAGCAATAATAGTATGTGCAGGAGATCATAAGATAATAGAAGAAGGCGTTGCGACTTCTAAGAAAGATATAACATTGATACAAGCTTTAAATATGACAAGAGGACTAACAGGCGTTTGTGCACTTTCAAAGCAATCTGGAGCAGAGGTTGTAGTTGTGGATGTTGGGATAGATAATGAAGTAGAAAATTCGGCTGTTATAAATAAGAAGGTTAAATATGGAGCGGATAATTTTAGATATAAACCCGCAATGACGAGAGAAGAAGCGATACAATCTATTGAAGCTGGGATAGAAGTAGCAGAGATGAAAATAAAAGAAGGGATTAACCTACTTGGAACAGGAGAAATGGGTATAGGAAATACAACACCTAGTTCAGCAATATTATCGGTTATAGGAGAGTTTGATCCCATGGAAGTAACAGGAATTGGCGCTAATTTACCTTTGGAAAAAGTTAAGCATAAGGCAACAGTAATAAGAGAGGCTATTGAAAATAATAAGCCTAATAAAGACGATCCAATTGATGTGCTTTCAAAAGTAGGTGGTCTTGAAATAGGAGCTATGGCTGGTGTAATGATTGCGGGAGCAGCTAATAATACACCTGTTGTAATAGATGGTTTTATATCATCTGCAGCAGCTCTTTTAGCGATAACAATAGAACCTAAGGTGAAAGATTATTTATTTGCTTCACATAATTCTATGGAAGCAGGTGCTAAGAAGATGACAGAAGTCCTTGATATAACTACTTATCTTGATATGAATATGAGACTGGGAGAAGGGACAGGTGCAGCCCTTATGTTTCATATTATTGAAGCTGCAACATATATGAATAATGAAATGATTACATTTGATGAGGCAGGATTTATAGTTAAATAGAGAGGTGATTATGTGAAAGAATCGTATATTAGTTTAAAAGAATTGATGAAATTAGAAGCATTTAAAAGGAGCCGTATTTTAACAAATGAAGATAATATGGATATTCCTATATCAAGAATTAATATTATGTCTAATTTGAAAATTCTTGATAATATTGCAAAAGATGAAATTTTACTTGTTGAACCCGAAATATTTGAAAATATATTTGAGAATTATCAAAAAAATTTAATTCAAATAATGAAGGAAAAGGGTGTAAATGCAATTGTTTTAAAAGAAAATATAGATTCTATAAGTGATGAGTTAATAAGATATGCAAATAATATAAATTTTAATATTATTGAATTGGATAAGAAAGTTTGTTTTTTTGAATTAATAGAGGATTTTTTAGATAAATTATTTGGAGAAAATGAGCTGTTTCAAAAATCTTTGGAAGAAATACATTTAGATATGAGAAATATACTATTAAGTGGAGGGAGTATTAATTCTCTCCTTGCATATCTTAAAAGTAAGTTTAAATATATAATTGTTCTTAAGAATAATTTTTATAATAGTATTGTAAATAATAAAGTGAAAACAAAAGTATTTGATTTTATCAAAACATATGAAGATAAATCAAATAATGTGGATATTAAGCATTATATTGTGGGAGATGTTAATGTTTATATTATACCGATTATAGCAAATAATACGATTTATGGTAATTTATTTATAACAGATGAAATAAATAAAATTAATAAGAGAGAATTGGTTATATTAGAATCCGTTAGTTCTTTATTTGGAATAGAGATTTTAAAAAAATCATTTTTAGATAAATATGATAATAGTTATAAAATAGAGTTTTTTGATAATATAGTATCTGAGAGTGTACTGGATAGAAGAAAGAGTATAGAACAAGCTAAGATATATGGATTTAGAGAAAAGCAACATTATTTTTGTATGAGAGTTGATATTGTAGCAGCTAGTCATCGTTTGGATATTAATAAGGTTATCATTAAATTAGAAGAAGAAATGCTGAAACAAAATTATATAGGAGTTTTTGCAGGAGTAAATAATTCTGTGAATATTATAATTGGTGGATATGAGAAATATAAAAAAACTGTTTATTTCATAGAAAATATTTTAAAGAATATGGGTTATCAGTATTTTATTGGCGTAGGTAAAGAAGTTTTTGGATATGATAAACTCTATAAGAGTAATAATACGTTAAGTACTGTGTTTTCTGCTAGAAAGATATTTGATGATAGAAATATTCTTTTCTATGATGAATTAGGATATTATAAATTCTTAGGGCATTCTCTGTTAAAAGAAGATTTATTAAAATATTCTATTGATGTATTAAAGGATCTTATAGAATATGATTCTAAGAAAGATGGCGAGTTATTAAAGACTTTAAGAGTCTATTTCCAATCAAATTGTAATATTAAAAAGACAGGAGATGCTCTTTTTACTCATTACAATACAGCTCTTTATAGAATAAGTCGTATAGAGAAGATTTTAAATGTGGATTTTAGTAATGAAGATGATAGACTTGAGGTTATTACTGCAATAAAAATAATGGATTTATATAATTTTCAAAAAACTTGTTGATTGTTATTGTATAGTATA
>PDWI01009356.1_pt1 | contig 11283 bp, 10 predicted proteins | sample 1430891 | NCBI WGS metagenome assembly PDWI01 (sample SAMN01162508, study PRJNA174530) | Oral metagenome, whole genome shotgun sequencing project. | biome: Marine environment; feature: Marine mammal; material: Swab sample of the gingival sulcus; isolation source: swab sample of gingival sulcus... | reverse complement strand
TTTAAGGAGCTGGAGAGAGGAAAGCTCAATATGTATGAAAATGTGCTTGATCTGCTGGCGCATACCACCTCGTTTTTCCGGGAGATTGTCGAGGTTCGCCTGACCTCCACCTATCGTGATGTCTTTGGCGCAATGCAGACCCACTTTCGTGTCTGGGACGGTATCGACAGCAATCTCTATATGGAGAGTATAGAGAAGAATCTGAGCTATATCTCGAAAATTCTGCAGGAATGCGATGATATCGACGGGATCTATGCCCGGCTGCGCCGAAAGACCCCGACTCTGGAGCCGATAGAATCTCCGGCATAACGCACTGAAAAGCCGTTAGCCTGAATTTCACATGAGAAATCCGGGTTAACGGGCGCGGGGGTCTCTGCCTGTCTCAAACATTTCAAACAGTTCGTAGAAGAGTTTACTGATGGTGCTGAAGTTGGTTGCCGAACCGGAACTGGCATAGGCCTTGGTCAGCTCCATCGCCTTGGCAAAGCTTTCACTGGTCCCCGGCTCATCGGTGTTGCTTACTGCCGCGACCAGACGTCTGCCGATCTCCTGTTCCTGGGTTATATCAGCCTTTCTGTTCATCTTTTTTTCTCATTGCAGCCACTGAAGGGGTGAGTTTATCAAGGAAACGGTTAAGTCTTCTTTCCGCCTTGCGCACCACATTTGCTACCTTGACATCATCAATGGCGCCAACGACAACACCGCAGGCAGCGCACTGCACCAGGCAGAAATTCTGGCCGTTTTTATTGACAACGGGCACAGCTTCAAATTCGCTCTGTCCGCAGGATGGGCATTTTGACCGTGGCATGGACTACTCTCAGCTCTTGTTTTATATGTTGGTAGAATTATCCGAAATACGGTTTGCAGATAGATGTTAATATCCCGGAGTTCCCTATTTCATACTTTGTTATGGCTGAAGGCTATATGGTCCAGCCATGCTGGTTTTTCAGTAAATCCTCTGTGATTACCGATTAACAATACTGTACCCTGTAACTAAACTTTCCTCCATAATAAATTCAGCACAAGGCGTTGGATGCTTATGAAGCGGGCTTCTGCCGCACTGGATCAGCAGGGTTGAAAGAGCCTCTTCCCTTATTACGCCGGTCTGACTGGTGAAAAAACATGACCATATTCAGTAAATATGGTAAATGATACGTTTTTATATATCTGTTTAACTCTTTTTACTTTTTATATTAAAAAAAATGCTCCATCGTCAATTTATTGATACCGCAAAAAAGCAGGGGAGAACACCTGCTATTCACGATTTTACCACCGGCAGGCAGCTTGACTATCGCCAGGCGCTTATTGCCTCCCTGTTACTGACCCGTTTTATGAAGCGGCTGCGTACCGGCTGTGTCGGGCTTATGCTTCCCACCTCTGCCGGCTGTATTCTCGCCAAACTGGCTATTCTGATGACCGGTCGTATTCCGGTAATGATCAACTACAGTACCGGTGCCGAGGATAATACCCGTTATGCCCAGAAGACCTGTGATTTCAAGGCTGTTATCACCTCCCGTGCGCTGCTGGAGAAGATCGGTTGTCCGGAAGTGCCCGGTATGCTCTATATTGAGGATATGCTCGCTTCGGTAACGAAATGGCAGAAGCTGCTGGCAGCTCTGTTGGCGGCGTTACCGGCCCCTGTTATCAAATCTCTTGTTTACCAAGGTAAAAAGGAGGATACCGCAGTTATCCTGTTTACCAGCGGCAGTGAGAAAGCGCCAAAAGCGGTGCCCCTTTCCCATAAAAATATTGAGGCAAATGTCTCCTCCATCGGGCCGATATTCCACTTTACGGCAAACGATATCTTTATGTGTACTCTTCCCTACTTCCATGTCTTCGGGTTGACCGTCTCCCTGTGGCTGCCGCTGTTGCGGGGGATGAAGATGCTGACCCTGGCCGATCCGCTTGATTTCAGGAAGGTCTGCACCATAGTACGGGAAAACAGCGCCACTTTTCTGGTTGGAACCCCCGCCTTTTTCTGGGGGTATTTGCGGAAATCGGAGCCGGGTGATTTCTCCTCCCTGCGCATTGCCCTTGTCGGCGCTGATAAATGCCCGGAATCTCTGCGCCAGGGATTTGCTGATAAACATCAGATTACTCTGCTGGAAGGCTATGGCGCCACCGAATGCTCTCCGGTTATCTCCACCAATACCATCGCCTGCAACCGGCCCGGTTCTGTGGGTAAACCGATCCCTGGTGTTGATGTGCGGATTGAGCACTATGAAACCGGTGAAGAGTGCGCTATCGGAGAAGATGGGCGGATTCTGGTGCGGGGTGATAATGTGATGAAGGGCTACTTCAATAATTTTGAGCAGACTTCCCTGCATCTGCGCAATGGCTGGTACGATACCGGCGATATGGGGAATATTGATGCGGAAGGCTATCTCTGGCATGTTGGTCGTCTTAAGCGCTTTGTCAAGATTGGCGGTGAGATGGTCAGCCTGGTAAGGATTGAGGATGTTCTGGAAAAACAGTTGCCGGAAGATACGGCCTGCTGTGTGGTGGAGGTACCGGATGCCTATAAGGGAGCGCGTATTGTCGCGGTAACCACCACCGAGCTTGATGAGAAAAGTGTCCTGAAAAAGATGGCAAAGGAGCTGCCTAAAATCGCTCTGCCCAAAACATTTCTGGTGTGGGAGAGCCTGCCGAAAATGGGCAGCGGCAAAATAGATTTTCGTAAAATCACGGAATTGACAAGAGAGCAGATGCAGGCCCGCGAAAAAAAGTAGCGGAACTGAGCCGTTCCGCAGGGAACAGAACTGATATGCAGCCGGCAAAACCACCAGTAAAAAAAGCCCCCTTTTTTCGCAGCCCTCTCTTTGATATTCTGCTGTTTCTGTTGCTGCTTGCCGTTGTTATCTGGCTGCTGTTACAGAGTGCGGCCCGGCTGGAATATCAATGGGACTGGGGCGGTGTCAGCGAGTATCTTGCGCTAAGAGATGATACTGGCTGGAAAAGCGGGCTGTTGCTGCAGGGGGTGATGATAACCCTGCAGGTCTCTTTCCTTGGTCTTATCGGCGCCTTTATTGTTGGCTTGACCACCGCTCTTATGCGGCGCAGTGACTCGGCTGTTGCCCGGGCGCTGGCAGCAGTCTATCTGGAGGTGAGCAGGAATACGCCGCTGTTGATCCAGATTTTCTTTATCTATTTTGTTCTTGGCCCTGTTTTGGGGATCGGACGTCTTTTTTCCGCCGTTCTTGCCTTAAGCCTGTTTGATGGTGCCTATACCTCGGAGATTTTCCGTTCCGGCATTGAAGCGGTGCCAACAGGGCAGTATGAAGCGGCAAAGACTCTGGGACTATCACCTTTTGTCACATGGCGTTATATCATTATTCCGCAGGCGCTGCGCAAGATTCTGCCGCCATTGACCAGCCAGTCTGTCTCGCTGGTTAAGGATTCGGCGCTGGTCAGTACCATTGCCATTTATGACCTTACCCTGCAGGCGCAAAGGATTATCGCGGAGACCTATCTCACCTTTGAGATCTGGTTTGTGGTGGCGGTCATCTATCTGCTGATAACCCTCTCTCTCTCATTTTTTGTTGGATTTGTTGAAAAAATATTCAGGATTCCGTAACATTGCAGTAGCAGATCATCTGCGCTGAAATATAAACTTTTATGGAGGATTGTTATGAAGCGTATCTGGAAAAAACTTGTTGTAACCCTGATCGCGGTTATCGTACCCTGCACCGCTGTTGCCGGCAGCAGCGTAGTGGAGATGGCGAAAGAGCGCGGCTCCCTGAAGATCGGCATGGATATTTTTCAGCCCTGGGCGATGAAGGATAAAAGCGGCAAGCTGATCGGTTTTGAGATTGATGTTGCCACCAAACTGGCACAGGATATGAACGTGAAACCGGAATTTATCCCCACCGCATGGAGCGGTATTATTCCGGCGCTGTTAACCAAAAAGTTTGATGTTATTATCGGCGGTATGGGTATTACCGAAAAAAGGGCGAAAAAAGTGGCCTTCACCGACCCTTATGATTTCAGCGGGATGGGCATTGTTGCCAATAAAGAACGTGCTGCCGGCATGAACAGTCTGGAGGCCTTCAATAGTGATCAGGTCGAGATTGCGGTAAAACTTGGTACCACCGCGGTGACCGCGGCCAAAGAGTTTTTTCCGAAAGCGAAGCTGCGTCTGTTCGATACTGAGCCTGCCGCCTATCAGGAGCTGCGTAATGGCAAGGTGCATGCCGTGGTAGGCAGCGCCCCCAAACCCGCTTTCGAGGCGGTGGAGTATAGTGATATCCTTTTTACGCCGATTGAGGGGACCTTTACCAAAGAGCCGATCGGTTTTGCGCTGCGGAAAAAAGATGACGCCTCTATTGCCTTTTTCAACCAATGGATAAAAGAGAATCAGGCATGGCTTAAAGAGCGCCATCACTACTGGTTTGAGACTCTTGACTGGCAGCCTCAGGTCCAATAACCACTTTACTGCTGCTGCCGGCGGCTATCGGCAGCAGCTTATTGTGATGGATAACTGTTCTGTAATACAATCTACTCTTTTTCGATAATGACCAGACAACAGGTAAAAATAACAGATATCGCTCTTCTCTGTCTGGTTGCGGCTTTCGTTGGCATCTTTTTATGGCGGCTCTTTTTTTCGCTCAATTATCACTGGAACTGGCAGGTTCTTGCCGGCTATATCCTGCAGCCGGCGGCAGAGGGGCGGGGGGGGGCGCCGGGGCTTCTGCCTGAAGGGCTTTTTATCACCCTGCGGATAAGTATTTACGGCATGCTTATCGCTCTGCTTACCGGCTTTCCAATCGCGTTATGCCGGATCTCGTCGCGGCTTTTTTTTCGTATGAGCGGGCGACTCTATGTTGAGCTGGTCCGTAATCTGCCGGCGCTGGTTCTTGTCTTTATCTTTTACTATTTTATCAGTGATCAGGTGCTTGCCCCGTTAGGGCTGGAAGAGAAAATTCGCGGGCTTGATACCAGCAGCCGCCATCTCCTCACCATGTTTTTTGCCCGGCCGGAGCTGATTATTCAGTTTCTCTCCGGGGTGTTTACGCTGGGGCTTTTTCAGGGGGCCTATGTTGCCGAGATTATTCGCGGCGGCATTGAGTCGGTTCCCCGCGGGCAGTGGGAGGCGGGTGCGGCTCTTGGCCTCTCCTGGTGGCAGCAGCTGTATCGCACCATTCTGCCCCAGGCGATGCGAATTATGCTGCCGCAGCTGGCCAATGAGTTTATAAATACCATAAAATGGTCGTCTATTGTCTCCATTATCTCCATTCAGGAGCTCACCTATAACGGTATGCAGGTGATCGCGTCGACGGGCGCGACCATGGAGGTGTGGCTGGTTGTTGCCGGTATCTATTTTATGATCTGTCTGCTGCTCTCTTTTGGCGTTCGTCGCCTTGAACTTCGCTATAGCGCGAGATAGGGATGGGTGTTCCTGTGAATATGCCGTCTTCTCCCTTTGCCCTGCGTAATATCCGGCTCTTTATCCTGTTTCGCTGTTTCTTCAATGCCCGTTTTTATTATCCGGTTTTTACTATTCTTTTCCTTGACTATGGCTTGAGCCTTGAACAGTTCTCCCTGTTAAACACGGTCTGGGCGATAACCATTGTCTGTACAGAGGTCCCTTCCGGGGCACTGGCCGATATCCTGGGGCGTAAATATCTGATCGTAACCACCGCGCTGCTGATGACCCTTGAGATGGCGCTGCTGGCCTTTATCCCGCTGGGCAACGCGACCCTTGTCTTCTGGGCGTTTCTGCTGAACCGGATCTTCAGCGGCCTGGCCGAGGCGATGGCCAGTGGTGCCGATGAGGCGATCGCCTATGACAGCCTTGTCGAGGCGGGGATGAAGCAGCAGTGGCCGCGGGTGCTCTCCACCCAGTACCGGTTTCAGGCGGTGGCATCGGTTATCACCCTTACCCTGGGCGCTCTTGTCTATTCGTCGCAGGCGGTTAACAGCGTGCTCCGTTTTCTCGGACGGGAGCTGGTCTCCCAGCAGGTGACGATGCGTTTTCCGATCTATCTTACCCTTGTCTTTGCGCTCTTTGCGCTGATTTGTGCACTACAGATGAGGGAGACCGGAAAGAAGGAGGAGGCAGAGAAATTCTCCATTATTGGTGCAACCGCCAAAACCGTTGCCGCAATGCGGTGGATTGTGAAGACACCGTTTGCCCTGTTTATCATTCTCTTTGGTATGTGCTGCGATCATGTGCTGCGGCTGATTGCCACCTTTACCAGCCAGTATTTTCGCGCCATTGATCTGCCTGATGCCAGTTTTGGCGTGATCGGTGCGGGGATGTCCCTTCTCGGGGTGGTTATCCCCAAGATTGCCGAAAAAATGATTCGCCATAACTCGCCCAAAACCAATGTGCTCTGGATGGTGGCACTGGTGCTGCTCTCCCTTTTTGGACTCGCCGGATTTTTCCACTGGTGGGGCATCTTTTTTGTTGGTGTGACGTTCTCTACCATGACCTTTATCTCCTTTTTCTCCAGCAGTTACCTTAATGCCATTACCGATTCTCATCAGCGGGCGACGGTGCTGAGCTTTAAAGGGCTTGCCTTTAACCTGGCCTATGGCGTTATTGGCTTTCTTTTCGCGCTGCTGCTTAACCAGCTTAGAGATAATCTGCAGAACGCATGTCCGGCATCGACCGCGTTACAGGTGGAAAACCATGCCTTTACCGCCGCCGTTGGCTGGCTGCCGTATTATATGCTGTTTTTTCTGGCGGTACTGATGATTCTTGCCCGTTATATGCTGCGGGAAGAGCATCTGCCCGGGCGCTCTTCCGCTTTTCTGGAGGGAAATGATGAGTGAACTTGTCTCCATTCATGGCGGACATAGCGGGCAGTTCTGCCTCCATGCACAGGACCGTCTGGAGGATATCATTCTTGCCTATATTGCCAGAGGGTTCTCCTGGGTTGGTATTACCGAGCATGCCCCGCCGGAAAAAGAGGAGTTGATGTATGATGATCAGCGGCAGGCAGGTTGTACGGTGGAGCAGCTTTACGCCGATTTTGCCGCATATATGCAGGAGTGTCGGCGCCTGAAGGAGAAATATAGCGACAGGATTACCATCTTTGCGGCGATGGAGAGTGAGAGCTGCGGCAATTATCAGCACTATATTCCCCGGCTGGTGACAAGGTTTCAGCCGGAATATATCGTTGGTTCTGTCCATCATGTGCTGGGGGTCAATTTTGATTACTCGCCTGCGCATTACCAGCAGGCACTGGAGAAGGCGGGCGGTCTTACCAGGCTCTATGCCCGCTATTTTGACCTGCAGTATGAGATGATTGCCGCCATCAGGCCTTCGGTTATCGGCCATTTTGATCTGATCAGGATATTTGATAACAACTACCGGCGGCAGTGGCGGCAGCCGGAGATATGGCGGCGGATTATCCGCAATCTGGAGCTGATAGAGAAGCTGGGGCTGATTCTTGATTATAATCAGCGGGCGGTTGTGAAGGGCGCATCTGAACCATATATCTCCCGGCCCATCCTTGCTTTGGCAAGGGAGATGAATATCGCAGTTGTCCCCGGAGATGATAGCCATAGTGTCGCAGCTGCCGGCTGTTTTATCAAGGAAGCTGCGGCCACTCTTGGTGAGATGGGTTTTACCGCGGTATGGAAAAAACCGGTATAAACCGGCATGGCCGAACCAGATAGTCTCCAGCTCTGGCAGGAAATAAAACTGTTGTCATCCTGTTTTGGTTCCTGATGGATACTTCTCCCGCAGCTGCGCGATGGTCAGTGGCCCGGAAAAGAAGTAGCCCTGCAGCAGATCACAGTTATGTTTTTTCAGCCAGTCAGCATGCTCCTGTGCTTCAACCCCTTCGGCAACAATGCGCAACCTGTTTGATCTGCTTACCGCGAGAATCGATTTGATAAGGGATTTGGTCTGACTGTTGCTGAACATATTCATAACAAAACTTCTGTCTATCTTCAGCTCGCCAATGGGGAGCTGGTGGATATGGGTAAGTGATGACGCTCCCGTACCAAAATCATCCAGGGAGATATCGAAACCGATTGTATCGAGTTTACGCAGCACCGGCGCCGCCTCCTTCACATCGGTGAAAAGAAGATTTTCCGTGATCTCGATGGTAACCCGTTGCGGGGCGATACCCACCTCACCGATAATTTTCTGCAGTTCAGGGATAAAGTTGCTGTGCAGCAGCTGTCTTGGTGAGATATTTATCGAGATATTGACAGGATCCTCCCCGTTTCCTCTCCACTGCAGGATGTCCCTGCACGCCTTACGCAGGATATAGTATCCCAGCGGCAGAATAAAACCATTCTTTTCGGCAACAGGGATAAACTCTTCCGGGGAGACAATGCCGAGTTCGACACTTGTCCAGCGGCACAGGGCTTCAACCGCATCGATCCTGCCGCTCTGGCTGTTGATCTGTGGCTGATAAACGATATGAATCTCATCATTTGACAACGCGTTGACAAGAGCCTTTTCAAGCACGGTATCCCGCTGCAGGACCTTCTCTATACTGGAGTTATAGCAGCTGTAGCGGTTCTTGCCCTCGCTTTTTGCCCGGAACAGCATGATGTTTGCCCTTCTCAGTAAATCATTGATCGAACTTCTGAAACCGCCGGAGCAGACGGCGCCGATGGCGCAGGTTATATGAACCTTTTCGTCACCGACAAGAAAAGGTTCGAGCAGAACCGCCCTTACCGCGGAAATCTCGTTGAGAACATCTATCTCGCCAAGTTCACAGGGAATTACCTTCTCAAAACAGAGGAGAAACTCATCCCCGGCCACACGACACAGGTGGTTGTCACCGTCCACCACCGCCCTGAGCCGGTCAACGATCTGGCAGAGCAGTTGGTCACCGATCTGCCGGTTGAAGCGTTCATTAATGGTACTGAAATCGTCGATATCCATATCAAGGATGGCAACGGTGTTCCCCGCCTGAATCTCCGACTCCAGCTGCAGGACAAAAGAGCTCCGATTGGGCAGTCCTGTAAGGTTATCAAACATCATTTCCCGATAGACGCGGCTGTTTGCCCGCTGGCTCAGATAAAATGAGAGCCAGGCAACGCCCACGGTAACAAGGAGGCAGTTTATCAGCAGCTGCAGGTTGTCCAGTCTGTTCTGCTGTTTGATAAGGGCAATTTTATCGGCAAGAAAGGTGTCCGGAGAGGCCTCTTTTTCTATGGCGCCAACAGTCCATTGCCACCCTGGAAGGGCTTGCAGAAAAAGTGCTGTTTTCTGTTTATCACAGTTATAGCGTAAAAAGCTTTCCCCGTCGGCAGACTGCTCTGCCTCCAGTAGTGAAAATGTCGCCTTGTCAGGAAGACAGAGAGATGGATCCTGTATCAGCGAGACCGGCTCAACGATCATCTCCTTTTTGTTGTCCATAACAAAGAGATGATCGTAATGGTGAGAATGCCTCTTCCACGACTCTTCCAGCAGCTTTTTTTGCAGGACTTCAGTATTCTCCTCTGCGCCAATGATGATGTCGCATTTATCAAAATAGGAGCTGTAACCGATCCTGTTAAGGTTCGTTTCGGAGTCATACGATCTTTTCAGCGACCAGGAGACAGGTTCACTCTTTTTTGCCAGGGCATGAGTGATCAGTTTCCTGACAAAAAAGAGACCGTTTGCGTCCTGCCTGTCCCAGACCATGTTTCCTTCCAGTCCCGGGTCGTTTGGCACCATAATGGCTTGCCCCTGCGGGGTGTAGATGAAATAGAGTCCCTGGTCTTTTTTAAAACGGATATTGCGCAGTGTCGCGACAATGCGATCGACAATCTCTTCTCTTGTCTTCCCTTCGTTTTCAGCGCAGATGGTGTTGGCTATATCAAGAGCGGTCTCTACCTGTTGCTGCAGCGACCGGGCGGCCTCTTTATAAAATTTTTTCGAATTATATTCTGTCTGCAGCGTAAACTGCTCTACCTGACTGCGCAGCTGCTCTTTCTGCCTGGCAAGATAATCCTGGTGCAGATGCGAAATAAGCAGCCTGGTCTTGTTATGGTTTTGCAGCACCACGGATGTGATCACTGTCACGGAGAATAACAGGGTGATGATCAGGAGGGGGATACGAATACGTCGTGTCAGTTTATCGCCCGGTTTCATTGTGTTGCACTATCCTCGCTGTAAATCTGGCTGTCCCGCAGCAGGTCGTTGTCTGCCGCGGGGGAGGGGTTTTCCTTGCACCACAGGAGCACCTCTTTGAGGTCCAGTGGTTCTATATAGAAAAAACCCTGCATCAGAGTACATCCCTCCCGCGCCAGCCACTCATTCTGCACCTTATTTTCGACTCCTTCGGCGATAACCCGGAAGTTATTGGCAGAGGCGATGGCGATAGCGGAGCGTATCAGGGCAGCGCTCTCTTCATCGTCCGGGATTCCGGCAATAAAACTCTGGTCAATCTTGATCTCCTTTATCGGGATCTTGTTGATATAGCTCAGAGAGGACGCACCGGTGCCAAAATCATCAAGGGTCATCTCCAGCCCCGCCAGCTGCAGTCTCTCCATTACGGGCAGCACCAGCTCGGTATCGGTGGAGAGGAGGTTCTCCCTGATCTCCAGTTTAAGGCGATCCCGGGGAATGTCAGCCTTGTCCAGTATGCTGATGGTGGCGTCTATAAATTTTGTATCCAGCAGCTGGCGGGAGGTTATATTGATGGAGATAGTTGGTTTTTCACCATACTCCTTCTCGATCTCAAGCATATCAAGGCAGACCCTCTCCACCAGAAAACGGCTGAAAAGGAGCATAAAACCGTTTTTTTCGGCCATGGGAATAAACTCCTCCGGGCTGATTTCCCCCAGTTCGTGGTGATGCCAGCGACTTAATGCCTCCAGCCGGAAAAGGGTGTTGCTGCCATTAACACAGAGAGGCTGATATACCAGGGAAATTTCGTTATTGTCAATGGCATAAGGAAATGAATCGGCGAGGATCTTGTCCCGCTCAATCTGCTGTTCAATGAGTGTATAACATCTATGATTGCCCTGTCCGGCCTCCTTGGCCCGAAAAAGAGCGATACTTGCCCGGCGCATTAACTCCTCAAGAGAGAGGTCTTTATGGTACTTTCCGCAGCAACCGCTGGAGAAAGAGATCTCCACTGGTGAGCCATCAAGAAAGAAAGGTTGAGTGAACAGCAGGCGAAGAGCGTCGATTCTGGCCTGGGAGGAGCAGCCGGAGGCTCCTTTGCCCTGCAGCATATCATGGGAAAAGACAAAAAATTCATCACCTGCGGTGTGGCACAGCCGGCTTGGAGGAAAGATTGAGCGCAGGCGCTGGGCGATCTGGCGTAACAGCATATCGCCCGCTTCTCTGGAGTAACGTTCATTAATAGAGTTGAAATTATCAATATC
>PDWI01009354.1_pt1 | contig 11285 bp, 15 predicted proteins | sample 1430891 | NCBI WGS metagenome assembly PDWI01 (sample SAMN01162508, study PRJNA174530) | Oral metagenome, whole genome shotgun sequencing project. | biome: Marine environment; feature: Marine mammal; material: Swab sample of the gingival sulcus; isolation source: swab sample of gingival sulcus... | reverse complement strand
TAGAAGAATACACAAAAGAACATTTTGACAAACCATCATTTTGGACTTGGTTAGCAAATGTGACAATAGACCACGGGTTTACTTCTTGGAGAATTGCAGCTATTCGTAGAAATCACCAGGCAGGATTATTTTTCAAAAACAAAAAAGATAATAGTAAAAAATAAAAACAACTCAGTAGATGCTGGTTGTTTTTATTTTCCTCTATAAAATTCAGGATGTTTTACCTTAATGATTTTTATAATTTAATTTAAATAATTTTTTATTTTATATATTCTGCTGTTCCATCTTTTTCAACACGAACCTTAATTGTTGATTTTTTTGAATCTTTTTTGTTCATAAACTCAAATTCATATTCATAACAATTTTCGCAAGTGGCTGATGAAACAAGAGTTTTTAATTCAATTTTTTCTCCATCTTTTTTATACTCTTCAGAATTTTCTGCAAAATTTTGGGCTATTTTTTTAAGTTCAATTTCTGATTTTTTTACATATGCACCATTTTTATAAATGTAAGTTTCTAATGCTGGTTCGTATCCACCCCCTGATGTTGTTATTTTAATTTCTTTCCAATTATTTGTTATTTTCTTGTCAACAAAAAAAGTGTCTGATGTTGGAATGGTTGAAATTTCTTTGTATTCTCCATTTTTGTTTTCAAAAACAACCACTGTACATCCTCCTGTTCCGCACCAATTCATTCCTTTTAATAAAACAATAGCATCATTTTTTCCATCATTATTTAAATCTACCTCTTCAATGTCCGTTGTGGTTTTTTCCTCTTCATTTTGGTTTTTAGTAATATATTTATCTAAAAAAGATATAAAGGGAGTGGTATCAAAATTACCTTCTTCTCCATTTTTATTTTCTTCGTTTTGAGAAATTTTTGCTTCTTTATTTTTTGGTGTGTTTGTTGTCTCTTTTGAGAAATAATTGTACCCCAAAATACCAACAGCTACTAATAAAATAATAATTAAAAATTTTTTTGTGTTCATAATATTTAAATTATATCATAGATAAAGTACTTATACTATTTTAGACAAATATTAAAGATGTTAATTTAATTTTAAACAAAAAAGTTATTCATTTTTAAAGTACAAAAAGTATTATCTGGAAGATATGTACTAAAAACAGAATCAAAAGAATTTGCTTTCACTAAACTTATGAAGTGTGGAGATAAAAAAGAAAATGAATATCAAGAAGATAAAAAAGCTGAAGAGAATGATACAATAATAGACGAAAATTTATCTAAGGTTGAACAATTTTTAAAATATTCTGAATCAGAAGATTTAAATATTTTTAATAAAGAGAATTACGATATTCATCTGTCTGTTGCTCCTTATCTACTTATGCAAAGATCAGAAAATTCAAGAATCCCAAGTTATTTATTTGCAGGAGATGTGGAAGTAAATAGGAACATTGAGTCTTTTAAAGAACTAGAAGATATTGATCTTATTGATTTTTCTTATATAAAACCTCCTGAAGGTAGTTATTCCCATTTGGCATTTCAATAAGCGTTGCTTTGGGGTTGGAAATATTAAATTTTAAATCAAATAAAAGCCTTACCGGGCTTGGGTATTTAAGGTTCGAGCCGTTGATCGCTCACAAATAAAAAAGACACTTATATCTTAAGTGTCTTTTTTATTTTCTATAAACTTGATTCAACTCCTAGCAGCCAAAGGATTCACTCTCTGAACACTTGTCTTTCATACTCTGCCCGCCAGTATAAACTCCAGCATCAGGACCTGAAGCAATGTAGTCTTCAACGTAGGTCACATCCCATTCATGTTGGTGATTCCATGAATTCCAATCATACCTCCACTGGTTCCATCCAATACCCAACTCTTTAACGTAGATACCATGGTCTGCTAACATTTTTCCAACCTTGGCTCCACTCATACATGCAGAACTATAACAGTACACAATAATATCACGATGAGGATACTTTTTGATAATATCTTTGAAGCCACGAACAATCCGCTCGACGTCACCATAGGCTGATGTATTGCGGTCAACGTACGCCGGAACATTGAGTGCGCCAATAATATGTTCTTCCTCATATTCTTCCTGAGAACGTACATCAACAAGTATAAAATCCTTATCCCCCTTGCTAATGTGTTTACGCAAACCGTGAGGGCTAACGACAGTAGCAACATCAGTGTGGTAAAATCGGGAAATGAGATTATCATCACTTGATTGTAGGTGATGGTAGGTTCCAACAACAACTACAGACGTAACAAGAGAGATGAGAAAAGAAAGCATAATAGATAAATATTTTTTCATAGGTAAAATCTTAAAACGATAACTAAACGAGAGTGTATTCTTACACACCACGCATCAAAGATTCAAGAATACGGTAATCATAAAAACGACTTGATGAAAACCCTAAAGCTTCGATACTTAGTGATAGTATATCAAATATTTTTACGTCTTCACTACCTCCCCATTAACGTGCCGTATTTTCAAACCGAAAACCGAGGCTGGTCCAGCGCCCCACAGGGTCACAGAAAAAATTACTCAACACAAGCGGCTGAGTAATTTTCTTTTCGTTTCAAGTAAGCACTGGTATTATTTTTGATCTTCTGAATTGAAGTTTTGTTTGCTTATTTTCTTGTCGACCTTTTGCTCTAAAAACTCTGTTGCGACTGCCCCAAGAGCTGCAACAACAATAGCCGTTCCTCCAAGCACATAAAAAGAAGTAAAAAATCTTGAGAGCTCTGTTGTTGGATAAAGGTCTCCATACCCAACTGTCGTTAGGGTTACCGAACTAAAGTAAAAAGATGTAATGTACGACCAGTTTTCTAAAAAGTGATACGACACTGTTCCAAGAGCAAGCCACCCTACAATCGTAGTTAGAAAAATATTTATTTTTGTTTTTTTATTCATGCACATCTATTATATCATAGCTTGTACCTCTAGTAGACCCTATTGTTCAAAGTAAAAAACACCCGAGAGGTGCTTTTTATTTATCCATTTTACGAAGAAGCTTCACACGAAGTTCAACAGGAGGATGTGTTGAAAAGAGCTTGTTGATATAGGTAAGAGTACTCTTTGCCCCAAAAGGGTTTGCAATAAAGAGGTGTGCTGTTGCGTGGTTTGCCGTCCTCATTTTTGGTGCATGTGCATGAATTTTTTCAAGTGCACCGATGAGTCCCTGTGGGTAACGGATAATCATTACTGCTGTTGCGTCCGCAAGGAGCTCGCGCTTTCGTGAGATAGCCATACGTAGCAGACTTCCAACGAGTGGCATTAAAAGAGCTAGCACGAGACCAATAATCAAAACAAAGGCGTTCCCCTGCTCATCCTTTTTTCCTCCAAAAACAGAACCTCTCAGGAGAATATCTGAAGCCATGGTAATCATTCCCACAAGAACGACAACAACCGTCGAGAGAAGCATGTCACTGTTCCCAATATGAGAGAGCTCATGTGCAATAACCCCTTCGAGCTCGGACTTATCGAGGATCTCGAGGAGTCCCGTGGTAACCGCAACGACGGCATGTTTTTTGTCCCTTCCTGTAGCAAAGGCGTTCGGCGCAGCATCATCAATAATAAACACTTTTGGTTTTGGAAGACCGGCTGTAATTGAGAGGTTCTCAATAATACGGTGGAGTTCGGGAGCCTGCTTAAAGCTAACTTCACGTGCCCCCGTCATAGAGAGGACCGTTCTATCAGAAAACCAATAGGCCCAAATATTCATCCCGAGCGAGAGAACAAGAGATGCATAGAGAATAACAGGGTTGTGAAAGCGATACGAGAGAAACCACCCAAGACCAAGAATAATACCTAAAAAAATCAACATAAAGAGGTAGGTTTTGGTCCTATTTTTTCGTCTCTGTGTATAAAAAGTTGTCATGGGTCTATTATATAGGACGGGCTTTTTCTCGCAAGAAAAAAACACCCACGGTGTTTTGTATACTAGAAAGAAACTTTAACTGGTTCTTTTTCTTCTGAAGAATCTTCGAGGGTAAAGAATTCTTTTTTCTCAAAGTGGAAAATATTCGCAATAATATTTGCAGGAAAGGATAGAATACTTGTATTGAGGTCACGCACCGTTGCATTGTAGAAACGTCGTGATGCTTGAATCTTATCTTCGGTATCGGTCAACTCTCGCTGGAGCTCGAGGAAGTTTTCATTTGCCTTGAGGTCTGGGTAGGATTCTGCTACCGCAAAGAGTTTTCCAAGTGAACCTGAGAGTCCTGACTGAGCCTGAGAAAAACTCTGCATTTGCTCGGCACTCACCTTTGAGATATCGATACTCATAGCTGTCGCCTTTGAACGAGCTTCAATAACGGCATTGAGTGTCTCCTGTTCATGCTTGGCATAGCCCTTAACGGTCTCAACTAAATTAGGAATGAGGTCGTAGCGTCGTTTGAGTTGAACATCAATATCAGCCCAAGCTTCAGATACACGAACAGAGAGAGTTACTAATTTGTTGTACAGAGCAATAACCCATCCGATAGTAACAACGACGAGTGCTCCTAAAAATAACATTAAACTTTTCATCATATACCTCCAGTATAACAAAAGAAATAAAAAGAGAAATGTGGGTTACTCTATTTTTTCTAAAACTAATAAAAACACCTCTCTTGAAGTGCTTTTATGCTTCACAACTTCTACACTCGAGAAGTTTTCTATTGAATTGCTGTGCTGCATTCATGCTGTGTTGGTAGTAGAGACTCTTGATACCAAGCTTCCATGCTTCAATGTAGAGCTTGTTTATATCTTTAACCGGCGTATCAGGATGCACCATAATATTAAGTGACTGACCCTGATCAATGTAGAGCTGACGCGCAGCAGCCTGTTGAATAATCGCCATCTGATTAATCTCCGAGAAAGTTTTGAAGACCTCCTTCTCTAAACCAGAGAGAAATTCAAGGTGCTGTACTGAACCGTCGTGGTCGCGAATACTCATCCAGGTCTCGCGATCATTTCTCCCTTTCTCTTCAAGAAGTTTTTCCAAAAATGGATTGCGAATAGTTGTTTTAATTTTTGCAATATCTTTTACGTAGGTATTTGACCAAATAGGTTCAATCCCCTGAGAAACTTGCCCCAAGATAAAAGCTGATGAGGTTGTTGGCGCCACTGACATGAGTGTAGTATTGTGCCTACCGTAACCCTTGAGAATTGATGGTTCACCATAGTCTTTTGCCATCTGTTCTGAAGCACGGTAAGCACGCTCTTTGATGAGCTTGAATATTTCAGTATTGAGCTCGTGTGCCTCCTGTGAATCAAAGGGGAGCATTTTTGATTGTAAGAGCGAGTGCCACCCCAAAACCCCCATACCAAGAGCACGATTCTCCTTTGCAAAATTATACGCACGCTGCATAAAGAGAAAGACTTTTTGATCATCTGCCTTGTTTGAATCACGGTAGCGTTCAATTTTCTGAATAAAGTCCTCCATAACCGCATCGAGGAAGTACGCGAGTGTTTCAACAGCATCAGTTTCCTTCCAGGCATCGTAGTGAAGAAGGTTGAGTGCAGAGAGGCAGCATACAAAGGACCACTCTGAAGTTGACGGGAGCATAATCTCTGCACACATATTGCTGGCTCGTATCTTGAGATTTTTGTCTTTGTACACATCAACGGTATTGCGATTTGCATTTCCGGTAAAGAGGATGTAAGGGTAGCCAATTTCATTTCGCCTCTGAATAATCTTTGCCCAGATAGCTCGCTTGTCACCATCTCCTTCTATCATTGACTGCATCCACTCATCGTCGACAGTTACCCCATAGGTAATTTTTTGTATCTCATTTCCCTCACTTCCAATTTCTAAAAATTCCAAAATGTCAGCGTGGTCAATAGGCAGGTAGGGCGTAAAGAAGCCGCGCCTCACAGACCCCTGTGATACCACATCAACGAGTTTATCAAAGAGCTGCATAAAGTGTACGGCCCCTGAAGATTCTCCATTGTCTTTAATTGGTGCCCCACGGTGACGCAGATTACCAAAGTAACCAGAACACCCCCCACCGAGTTTTGACATCATACCAACTTCGGCTTGGGTATAGAGGATACTTCCCATATCATCATCGATGTAGGAACCAAAACACGAAATAGGGAGTCCACGATCACGCCCAAAGTTTGACCATACCGGTGACGCGAGTGAGAAGTACCCCTCAGCCATGTACCCATAAAATTTATCAGCAAAACCTTCTTTTTTGAGGAGCGATTCTGCGTACTCTGCAATTTCACGAATACGTTCTTCTGGACTAACCCCTTCTTTCAGGTAGCCTGCTTGTAAAAATTTTCTACTATTTTCTGTTAACCATTTCATATGCATACTGTTCTTGAATTAAAAGAGATCATCTCCGGTAATACTCTTGCTTCGTTTGTTGTAATTAATTGATTTTTTATCAAAGAAATCATTGTGCTTGGTGGCAATCACCTCATCGTCAAACCAATCGGTCTCACGCAACAAAGCTTCATCAACCTCAAAAATAGGCTTGAGTCCGATACCTGTGAGCGAGAGGTTAACCTTGTTCTTGACGAACTCTTTGGTCATAGCCTTTGGTACACAGTCGATATCACCAGCTTCGTAAATCCACTCGATAACCTCTTCCTCAACCCTGTATGATTCTCGAAAGGTCTTGTAGATGAGCTCCTCGTACTCTTCATCGAACCATTCTGGGTGCTCTTGATTCTTGACGATATTGATAAGGTCGGTACCAAAAGAGTAGTGAATTTGCTCTTCTTTTGACGTTGCCTCAACAACATTTGAAGTTCCCTTCAAAAGATTTTTGTGCTTGTTGAAAGACATAATCACAAAAAACTGTGAGAAGAGCGAGACGTTCTCAATAAAGAGTGAGAAGAGGAGGATTGAACGAACGTAGTCCTTGTTGCTCTCAAACGAGAAAGCAGCCATAATCCCCTCGAGGTAATCAATTCGCTTTTTCATGACCGGAATCGTTTGTATTTTTTCAAACTCTTCGTTGAGACCAAGGATTTCAAGGAGGTGCGAGTAAGCGTCTTTATGCCGAACCTCTGATTCAGCGAAGGTTACCCCAACCGAACCAAGTTCTGGTTTTGGAAACTTATCGTAGAGCTTTGTCCAGAAGGTCTGCACTTCAATTTCGAGCTGAGAAATTGCCATGAGTGAATTTTTAATAGCATTCGTTTCGCTCTCACTGAGCCGCACCTTGTAGTCTTGAATATCACTCGTGTAGTTAAACTCAGTATGAATCCAATACGAGTGTCTGATGGCATCAACGTACTCGGCAAGTTCTGGATACTCGTAGGGCTTGAGGTTAACACGCTTCTTGAAAATATCGCGTGTACGTTTTTGTGCGTGTTCTTCTCGGTACACAATGTAGGCACGTGCTACATTAGGAAATCCCGTCTCCATGAGCTTTTTCTCAACGAGGTCTTGGATTTCTTCAACGTGCGGAATGTAGCTATCGAGCTTTGTAAAGTTCTCGATGAGTGCTGACTCGACCAGATTTGCAACGTGTTTGGCATCATCAAGCCCCCCTTCACTAATTTCATCCATAGCACCCATAATTGCATGAACAATCTTGTTGATGTCAAAATCTACAATATCAGCATTTCGTTTTTGTATCTGTTTAATATCCATAATCCATTTATGATTCTACTTCCTCTACAAATGTATACGGAAAAACAGACCCTGGAAAAACATGGTTTTGTTTGTATTCATATAGCATTTGAATAGGTATTAATAATGTTACCTTCATTGTATCAAGCAAGACGCAAGAACCCTAACAAAGTAAGAAGCAAAAATACAGTAAATAAGTCCGTAGAAAAGTGTCAAAAAAATAAGCCTCTTGGGCTTATTTTTTCTCATCTTTGACAAAATCTTTTTTGACGTTCTCAAAACAAGCAAAAAGTAAACTTACAGAAAATTTTCTTTTCAAGAAAAAAAACGATTATGCTAAATCGTTCATTTCAGGCCTCTCGCGAAAACGACGAGAAATCATATCCCAATCCAAGAGCGCCCAAAAGGCATTAATAAATGAGAGACGGTCATTTTTATACTTGAGGTAGTAAGCGTGCTCCCAGAGGTCGATACCGAAAAGTGGGTAGCCTTTTCCAACATCAACCATGAGAGGGGTGTCTTGATTCTGAGTATTTACAATATCGAGCTTGCCTTCTGGAGTGAGGACGAGCCAAGTCCACCCTGAACCAAAGAGGTTGAGTGCTGCTTTGGTAAACTCAGCCTTCAAATCCTCAACCATACCGTACTTTTCGTTGATAGCTTCCGTTAATTCAGGCGAAGGACGTGTCATGTTATTGGTCAATACAGACCAAAAGAGAACGTGGTTGTAGTGTCCTCCAGCGTTATTACGAACAGCAGCAGGCAGCATATCAGCTCCCTCAAAGAGCTCTTCAATACGTTCAGTATCAATATTGTGCTCAACAAGCGCTTGGTTGAGCTTCTTAAGGTAGGTAGCATGGTGCCCCTCGAGGTGCACTTTCATCGTTTCTTCATCAAAGTATGGACCGTAACCTGAGTACGGATATTTTAATTCTGGTAGTACAAACATATACTGAAGTTTACCACAAAAAGAAAAAGAAGCCTACCGACTCCTTGTTTCTTGACTATTTTTTAAAGGGTACCCCCAAGAATCGTAGATATTTTTCTGCTGATTCTTTGTCTTTTGCGGTTGTTACAATGGTAACTGAGAGACCGAAAATTTTGTGGAGCTCCTCGTCCCCTGTTTCTGGGAAAATAGTATGCTCTTTAATTCCAATGGTAAGATTTCCCATATCATCAATTGACTTGGTATCAAGACCACGGAAGTCTTTGGTTCGTGGAAGGGCAATGTTTACGAGTTTATCAAAGAATGAATTCTTTTGTTCTCCTCGCAAGGTAACAGCTTGTCCAACCTTATCTCCTTGACGGATTTTAAACCCAGCAATAGATTGTGTTGCACTTCGTGCTGCTGGCTGTTGTCCGGTGATTTTTGCCAACTGCTCTGCAATGAAGTCATTTGCAAATCGGTCTTTCTTTTGACGTGATCCAGTACCTACATTCACCACAATTTTTTCAATCTTTGGTGCATCCATAGGATTGGTAATCTGGAGCTCATCTTTGAGTGACTCAAATACCTTTGCTTGTTTTTCTTTAAGTGATTTCATAAGCTCTATTTAAGTTCAGTTCCGCTTGCTTTTGCAACGCGAACCTTGTTACCTTTTGCATCTTTGGTGTATCCAATACGAGAAGCCTTTTTTGCCTTCTCATCAAAGAACATCACGTTTGATGCATCAACAGGAAACTCTACCTCAACGATAGATTTCTTTCCCTGTCCATCACGAGCAACCTTTTTCTTGAGGTTAACTCCTTCGACCACAACCTTGTTTTCATTCTTGAAAACAGTGAGCACCTTACCTTTTTTTCCTTGGTCGTTACGTGAACCGGTTTTCACAACAACCATATCTCCTTGTTTTATTTTCATACGACTAGATAACTTCAGGTGCTAATGAGATGATTTTTTGATATCCTCTCTCTTGTAATTCACGTGGGATAGGACCAAAGATACGTGCTCCTTTTGGTTCTCCCTTCCCATCAATAATAACAACAGCGTTGTCATCAAAACGAATGTATGATCCGTCTTTACGTCGGTACTCCTTATTTTGGCGTACTACGACCGCTCGCACCACATCTTTTTTCTTGACTGGTTTACGAGGTTCTGCAGTCTTTACAGAGAGCACAACCAAATCCCCGAGTCTAGCGTAACGTCGCTTTGAACCTCCAAGGATTTTGAACACGCGCCCTGTTTTTGCTCCAGTATTGTCTGTAATTTTTACATTTGTTCCTACTTGGATCATAATACTTAGATAATTATGAGATAGTAAATCCCTATTTATAAATAACCACGAAACTCTTTTTCTTTGAGAGTGGTTTTGTTTCTACAATTTCAACAACATCCCCAATCTTGTACTGATTCTTTTCGTCATGGGCATGGTATTTTTTTGAAACAGTGTAGAACTTCTTGTACTTTGGATGTTTTACAAAACGTCCAACTTCTACAACGACCGTCTTATCCATCGCATCTGATACTACGGTACCTTGCAGTGTTTTTTTATTCTTTGTGTTTTCTGTACTCATACTAATTAGATACGATTGATTAATAAATGTCTTCTGCGCTTACGATTTTTACCTTTACTGGCATTTTAGTTCCAGCTTTTCGCAAAGCTTCGCGTGCAACAGCTTCTGAAACGTTACCAACTTCGAACATAATTCGTCCTGGTAACACCTCAAAACAAAATCCTTGAGGGTCTCCCTTTCCCTTTCCCATACCAACTTCTGCAGCTTTCTGGGTATAAGGTCGGTCTGGGAAAATACGAATCCAGTACTTTCCAAACTTTCCAACCTCACGGGTAAGAACTTTACGTGCTGCTTCAATTTGATTTGAAGTAACACGTGCGCTTGTTACCGCTTTGAGACCAAAGGTACCGTTTTGAATACGTGTTCCACGAGTTGCATTACGAATACTCTTTGGATTCTTTCGAGCGGTTTGCCATTTTCTGTGTTTTACTTTTTTTGGAAATAACATAAGCCTTATTTTTCGTTACGTTTGTTTTCCAAAGAGTCTCCTTTGTAAATCCAAACTTTAATTCCAATAACACCGTAAGGAAGGTTTGCACGGTAGGTTGCGTAGTCAACATCTCCACGGATAAACTGAAGTGGAATTCCTCCACGCTTTACCTCTTCACGACGTGCCATTTCGTTTCCTCCAAGACGTCCAGCAAGCACAATTTTTGCCCCCTTTACGTTGCGGTCGTACATAACCTTATCAAGCATTTGCTTCATAACACGACGGAACGGAAGACGACGCTCGAGTCCTTCTGCTACCTGCTGTGCAACAATCATAGCGTCAGCGTCAGGATTCTTTACCTCAACAACCTCGATTGAAAAATCAGGTGCTACGGCAATATTCTTTCGCTTCATCTCTTTGATAACTGCCTTCGTAAGCTCGGCTGTTCCCTCACCTGTTTTTCCAATAATGAATCCAGGTCGTGATGAACGAATAATAATTTTTGTTGATTTTTGATCGCGCTCAAAGTCAATTGATGCAACGTATTTTCCACGAAGTTTCTTTTCAAGAAAATCACGAATCAAAATATCATTCTTCAAAAAGTCTCGGTACTTTTGTCCTTTTGCGAACCATCGTGATCGCCAATCTCGCAAGGTAACGAGTCTATGTGAATATGGGTGTACGGTATGTGACATAATTATTTTTTCACGCCCAAAGTCAAGGCGATGTTAGAGGTTCTCTTGTTAATACGTTTTGCTACTCCTCGAGCCCGCGGACGGTAGCGTTTAAGGGTAATTCCTTG
>PDWI01009353.1_pt1 | contig 11287 bp, 7 predicted proteins | sample 1430891 | NCBI WGS metagenome assembly PDWI01 (sample SAMN01162508, study PRJNA174530) | Oral metagenome, whole genome shotgun sequencing project. | biome: Marine environment; feature: Marine mammal; material: Swab sample of the gingival sulcus; isolation source: swab sample of gingival sulcus... | reverse complement strand
AGAGCAGGTGGGCAAAAATTCCCTCCCTTCAGAACTCCTTACTTTTTGCCCGTCTGCTTGGGCTTCGCCCTGAAATTTTTTGAGCGAGCGGACGTCGGGATTTTTTAAGTATGCTCACAAAATCTTCTTATCACTTTGCCAGATAAACGGTTCTGAAAGTCTTTTGGGGTATATTATTTTCTCAATAATCATGTCGAGTGTTTTTAACCGTTTTGTATCATCAGAAGCAGGGTTCAAAAACTCACGAGTTAATGAGTAAATTTCATTATCAACATTAATCAATGACTCGAGTAACCTCTTTTTCTTGGGAAACCAAATGCGCTTTTTAATATACAGTAAATTTAAAGAATCCCATAGGAGTAGATTCATTAAAGAATTTGCCAACCCATTATCCCTTTCAAGGATGTCTAGTATGTCAGCATATTTATCCCACAAGATGTACTCCTCATATTCAAGCTCTTTGTCAGATACTTCCTTAGGTCCTCTTTTAAAAAGCTTTTTTGCAAGGCGTCTGATTTCCTCAAAGTTATTGCTCTTAGAAAAGACAGGAAAGCCATAGCCAGTCATATGCATGTCTTGATAATCCATTAATTCGAAAGATCTTTTAAGCTGTTTTTCGGAATATATAAATAATTCATAAAATACTCCGTGACTCACGTCTTGTATTCTCTGAAAATAGTCCAAGTTGGAATGAGTAATCGCGAGAAAATCAAGATCAGAGTTAGGGTTGTGGCCACCGTGGTAGAAAGAGCCGGAAAAAAATAATGTATCAATCTCCGAACTTTCAAAAAGCTTTTGGGCGATATCAGTAAACGCCTTAAGTTGCTTATCTGGTAATTTGTCAGGTATGTTAATTCTCATACTTTTCTAAAAAGTCCCTTACAGTCTTAAAATCAATTATTTTATAATTTAAACTCGTATATGATGCTATTGATATTGAGCAATTTTTAAAGATGAAATTATTGAAATAAGTTCTCCGATTTGAATCTAGATAAAGTGAGAATTCGCCGCTTTCATCATTCAAAAACTCTATACTTTTTATTCTATCACTAACACCTTCACCAGTAAGCTTTAGGTATGCCTCCTTAAGTGTCCATAAGATATAGAGATATTCAATTTTATTTTTCACTCCATCCATCTTTATCAGTTCATTCTTCGACATGAATTCCTCCGCTACTTTTAGTTCAATATCGCCAACCCATTCAGCGTCAATCCCGATAATACTATTCTTTGTGATCGCTACATAAATACAATCGTCTGTATAGGATACACTCAAACCAAATTTTCCTGAATTTAGAATCGGCTTACCGTTTTTAATAAAATCAAACTCCTTAACGTAAAAATTAAAGTCTTTTTTCAAAGCAAGAGAACAAAAATATAGTCCGGGACTAAATTCACCTTTAACATTGCTTTTTGGCAAATCATTAGTTGCAATTTCAAGCATCCTTCTATTGGACTTCATCAAAGGTATCCTATATATAAACATCTCAGATAAGTTATCCATTGTTAATAATATTTACCAATTTAGCGATGACGTAGCTCATCTCTTCCCATGTTATACACAACGGTGGGCTTACTGTAAGTATATTAGGCAAATCGGCCGTTCCTGGAAAAATACCATTTGACAGAAGACTGTCTTTAACCTTTTTAAAAAAAGCTTCCTCATTAAACTCAATAGATATCCTGAGCCCCAACCCCCTGATTTCCTTAATGTGAGAATTATTGCCAATTTGTTTTTGTAGTTCTAATAGCGCCTTCGAACCTATTCTTTCTGAATTATTTACAAGACCTAACCTCTCATACTCATCCAAAACAACAGATGCTGTCTTGCATGCTAATGGATTCCATGCAAATGTTGCAAAATAATCAAATCCTTTCGCAATTTCTCTCTTCGTAAGAGTGGCCGCAATCGGAGCATATCCACAACCAAGACCCTTTGCGACACACACTATATCCGGCTGTATTCCAAATTTCTCAAAAGAAAACATTTTCCCAGTTCTTCCAAAACCAGTTAGTACTTCGTCTATGATTAACAGCGTTCGATACTTATCGCAAATTTTCCTAAGTCTCACAAAAAATTCCGCTGGCAACATATAATTGCCTGCGCTTGTGGCCATTGTCTCGGTAACAAATGCTGCGTACTCTCCAGTGCTCAATTTTGCCTCTATTTCATCAAGAGTACTGGATACATCCACAGCATCAACATCTAATCCTTTTGTAATATGGGGGTGGCGTAAAGTATCTGATTCAATGAGGGGTAAAAAATCTTTTTTGGTCTCGTTATTCATACCAATCGCCATAGAAGCGATTGTATGCCCATGATATGAATGCTCAAAACTTAGAAACTTTGACCTTTTTGTGTATCTTTTTGCCAATTTCAAAGCGACTTCCACGGATTCACTTCCGGTTGTAACTCGAAGGATTGTATTAAGGGATCTTGGGAAAAGCTTTATTAATTTTCTCGTAAGTTCTTCTGCCTCTTCTGACCTGCACGACGGTGGACAGAAAATCAACTTATTAAGTTGTTCTTGCATGGCAGCAACCACCCTTTCATTCTCATAACCAATATTTACAACACTTGCGGAGGAGGTTAGATCTATAAATCTCTTGCCGGTTTTGTCGTACAAATAAACCCCTTCAGCTTTAACTACTTCCATCCCCCACGAATGAAATGGGTGTAACTCTTCATTGATATTGTTCATATAATTTTACTCCTTATTAAATTCTTTATTATTTTGGACACATACGAGGCATCGATTTTTGGCCAAATAAACCCTAAGCCCTCTGCTAGCGTATAATAATTAGTATTATCATACGTTGCATCGGACCTATTCTCTGTGTTCATATAATTAGTTAAATATGGAACGTACGCATCGGGAATATTCTGGTTATTTCTTGTCTCATTAACAGCCAGCGCAACAACTTTATTTGCGAACTTTACTAATTCTCGCATAGAAATAAGGTGTGGATTATAGACATTTACCGTATTACCATATAAATCATAGTTGCAAATTGACTTAACGATAAGTTCAGCACACTTATCTACTGGTGATATGTTCGTTCTGTATCCGCTTAGTCCCCAAAAATTCTTTGTATTGATAATCGACTGAAGCATCATCGTAAAAGCATTTTCCTTAATATTCCTTTGCATCACCCCTGTTTCAAAATTATTCATGATATTACCCAACCTAAAAACGCCTCCTTTGCCGCCGGCCTTGAGGAAATCTTCTACATAAACCTCCGCATTAAATTTCGTCTCGTCATAAAAGTTTTCAAAAGATTGACCGACGCCTAATTCATTCTCATAAACAACCTTCTTATTGAGAGGCAGCTTCCCAAAAATAGATAACGTGGATATCTGATAAAATTCGAGGTTTTTATTCCCAATTGTTTTGAGGATATTTTTTACAGCATCAACATTTACTACTTCAAATTCTTCTTTTTTACCAAGGTGTTGCACTTTTGCGGCACAATTAATTGCAACATCGACGTTTTTGATAAGTGGCATATCTTTTTCTGAGACTCCAAGACCCACAAAAGACACGTCTCCTGAAATGACTTTGATTTTTGGTATATCAATCTGGGGACAATAAAAACCGAGCGCCTCATGAAGCTTTTTCTCTGCGTTAGACAAGTCTGAGCTGCGTATCAGTAAATATATTTCGTTAAAGCAGTCAGACCCTATTAATTCTTTCAGAATGTGGACACCCAGAAAACCTGTGGATCCAGTCAATAACACTTTTCTGTCCTTAATTAATGTGTTTCGTTTTTTTATACTTTTTTTTGCTGTTTTTTCAATGAGGTTTCGCACCTCCTCGCTGGTTTGAGCTTTTTTGGAGAATGCGAGATCACAAAAATACTTAAAAATGGTATTTTTATAGAAGTCGGATACAGATACGTTAATATCACAATCTCGCTTCAAATAATATATTGCTTCCAGTATTTTTAATGAACTTCCGCCTAACTCAAAAAAGTCGCTGTATAAATCTAACGTGTCTATATTCAATACCTTACACCATATATTCTTGATGAGATTTTGCTCTGGCGTCAAATCTTGACTGATTATTTCAACTGCTCCTTTTATTTGTCTCAGTTTATCGACATCGATCTTCCCATTTACTTTGTGTGGCATCCTAGGTACATAAACCATTTTGGAAGGAGTCATATAGTTAGGCAAGAATTCCTTTAAGTAGGAATTCAAAATGCCTGAACCAATTTCTTCCTTGGCAGAATAGTATAAAGCGATATTTGAAAATCCCGAATCATTTGTCTGGATATCAATACAGCAAGCAGAGATATCCTCACGCTTTAATACTATATTCTCTATTTCGCCGACTTCGATTCTGTAGCCACCAATTTTCACTTGATTATCTTTTCGACCTAAAAATACAACGTCGCCCGTATGAATGAACTTCCCGACATCTCCAGTCTTATACATAAACTCGCTCGATTCAAGTTTATCTTGGACGAATACTTCTCTAGTTTTATTAGGGTTGTTTAGATATCCTTTCGATAACCCCACTCCCGCAATATAAATATTGCCTGGCGTTCCCATCGGTACAAAATTCATATACTCATCCAAAACATAAACCCTGGTGTTATCTACTGGCTTCCCAATAGGAACCACATCCACAACACCACCATTACCTTCCCATACTGTTGTAAAGATTGATGATTCCGTAGGCCCATACTCAAAAAAGAATTTGAATTTATGAGAGAGGGACATTGCCAAATTTGGTGATATTTTTTCAGCACCAGAGGCCAAAACTTTCAGATAAGTGTCTTCCAGATTCAAATAGTTAAGAATGGTGGGGACAAAATGAGCAAAATCAATTTTACATTCAAGTAGCCTTTCTTTTATTTGTTCAGGATCCTTAAGTTCGTCAGAGGAAAGGAGAACTAGAGTACCGCCCTTACCAAAAACAGCATTCATAATTCCAAGCGAGATATCAAAAGTGAAGTTTGACGCATGTCCTGAAACCGTCTTATGAGTCAAGGAGTATTTCCTTGTGATATAATCAACTATATTAATATACCCTGAATGAGTGCATAGCACCCCTTTTGGGGCGCCGGTAGAACCAGAAGTATAAAATACACAAGCGATGTCATTATTTGATTTTGTATAAGTGTCAGAAACAGAAAGTTGCATGTTACCGGCTCTGTGGGAATAACATACTATATGCAGATGCGGCAAAGAGTCTCTGAGCTCGTTCTCTAGCTTATGTGAATTGCTTGAGTTTACGACAAGAGTAGCCTTACTATCGTTAACGATATATTTTATTCTTTCTACTGGATATTCTGGAACAATTGGTATGTACGCTGCTCCGCAATACATAACTGAATAAATCGCTACAAGAGAATCGATATTTCTTTCCATTATTACTGGAATAAAATCACCATCTTTCACGCCGCTCTCTCTCAAAAACGATGCGTAAGTCAACACCCTAGAGGCCAAATTCCGGTAATTTATACGATTTGAATGATCAATAACGGCAATATTGTCTCCGTTTAATCGTAAGCCATCAAAAATATACTCGAAAAGTTTTTTATCTTTATTGAACGAGATCTTTTTACCTGTTGAAAATCTGATGATTTCTTCTGTCTGTTTTTTATCCAATAATTGAACTTTTCCTATTTCAAAATCAACTGAATTATCTGACAATATATTTCTTGCTAATGCTTCGAAATTTTTTTTAAATCTTTCAGCAGTAGCTTGCAAAAACAACTCGGAATTAAATCTCAAATTTATTGTATAACTTTTCTTTCGCTTTATTACATCAAAAATTAAACTCATATCTCCGATTTCATCAGAAATGACTTTTGATTTTGAGAGGATAAAATTATCATCCAAGACAGGCTCTTCTTTAAAACTGAACAATGTCTGAAAAACCGGGTTTATATTAGGAGTTCTTTTTACCTTAATGCGTTCGACAACCTCGTCAAATGGCACGAACGCATTATCCATACATTCCAAATAATTCTCTCTAAAGTTTGAACACATTTCCCTGAAACTCAGGGTGTTTTTAACTTTAAACCTCAATGGGATAGTGTTGGCAAAGTAACCAATTGTATCCCAAAAGTTTTCCTCAATACGATTAGCAATGGGCGTGCCAATAATTATTTCCTCCTCAGAAGATATTTTTGATAAGAATACTGCAAAAATTGTTATAAAAAAATTGAATTCTGTAATGCCGTTATCTTTGCAAAACTTTAACACATTCTTCGCCAAGTCATTGTCTACGTCGAGTGTTGTTTTGATAATTTTGTTTGATGTTTTATCTCTATTGAAGTTTAAGTCAGTGGGTAGTTTTGTATCTTTATATTCATTCAGGTATTTTTTCCAAAAAAAGTCAGCTTGATCCATCTTATTTGCAATCAAGTCTCTCTCAGCCAAGGTGAAATCGATATATGAGCCAGATTCACTAGAAATACTACTTTTAGGATCCAGATAGAGTTTAGAGATTTGGGTATTTAGAATATCTAGCGACCGAGCGTCACAAATAGAGTGGTGAATATTCATCAGGAACGTCTTCCTGTCTCCCTGCTTAATTAAGAAAACCTTTATTGGTGAATTATTGCTCAGGTCAAATCTTATATTTTTTTCTTTTTCGATAAATTGTAATAATTCCTTGCTGGTAAGCTTAATACGTGTTATCTGTAACTCTAGTGAAGTATCTATTTTTTGGTAAACAATCCCCTTGTTTTCGACAAGAAGAGTTTTGAAAATATCATGTTTCGACAAGACAAGCCTTGTTGCTCTCTCAAGACGGTCAAAATCTGTATTCGCGGGAAGATCGCAAACCTGAATAACGTTGTAAAATCCAAATGTATTTAAATTATTGAGGAAAAAGCTTCTTGTTTGGTTGTGACTTGCTGGATATAGCCCCGCTAGGGTATTTAGACTGGAATTACTGTCACGTAATTCTTTTTCTCGCTTATCAATAACGCAAGCAAGTTTTAGTGGAGTTGCATTTTTAAAGAAAGTACTAATAGATAACTTTATTTAAAAAGTGGAGTTAATTTCATTTACGATAACCATCGCGAGAAGGGAGTTACCTCCTATCCTAAAAAAGTCTGACTCTCCACCAACTTTTGTTTTTAAGTTATTTTCAAATATTTCCATAATAGTTTTCTGAGCTTCCGTAAAGTCCGCTTTTTCTGAAATATCAAAGTTGGTTTTAACCAGATCCAACAGCTGATTTCTATCCAGCTTTCCATGAGCGGTAGTGGGTATATTTTTAATCTTGATAAAAACATTTGGGATAGCATAAGGAGGCAAATATCTCTCCAAAATTCTAATAAGGTCTTCTTCCTTTATTGTTTCGTCGGAAATATAAAAACAGATTATCTTCTTCTCCTCGTTTAGCTCATTACTATCGAGTACGCAACAATCTGAAATGGTAGAGTTATCCAGGATCACCTTTCGTATCTCATCCAACTCTATTCTATTACCCCTAATTTTTACCTGATTGTCTTTGCGACCAAGGTATTTAATATTTCCATCAGGCATCTCCACACCAAGATCTCCAGTCTTGTATGTTCTGATACCGCGCGAGTCAAAAACAAAGTTTTTACTGGTTTTATCAGCATTATTAAGATATCCTCTCGCTAAATTTACCCCTTGAATCATTATTTCACCCTCACGCCCTATGCATACCTCTTTAAAATTCATGTCGGCAACGAAAACTCTGTTATTCGCGATAGCTTTGCCAATGGGCACAAATTTACTAGATCTGGATATATTCTTGCAGTTGTAATAGGTAATATCAATGGTTGCCTCTGTTGGACCATAGAGATTGTGAATCTCTGTGCCGTTTGTATTAAAAAATAGCTTCTTAAACTTAAGGACACTACTCACCTCTAACGCCTCTCCACTCGTAAAAACCTTCTTTAAGAAAAGACCGGAAATATTTATCCTATTTGTTTCAATATAAGAAAGAAAAACATTTAACATCGACGGTACAAAATGCAATACAGAAATGTTCTTTTCTTTAATCACCTCAAGTACTTTTTGTGGATCACCCTCAGAACCATCTTCAAGAATTACAAGCTGCGAGCCATACATCGCCCACCAAAATATTTCCCATACCGAGGCATCGAAAGAATATGGTGTTTTAAACAAAATCTTATCAGCACTGTTCAAAGCATATTCATGTTGCATCCATTTAAGCCTGTTTAAAAGTGACCCGTGCTCGATCGCTACCCCTTTCGGCTTTCCGGTCGAGCCAGATGTATAGATCACATAAGCAAGCTGTCTATCATTGATTATTATGTTTGGATTTGATGAAGATAGGTGTTTTATATCTGTAAAATATACAATTGAGGGCGCTATATGTTTTGGCCGAAGACCAACCCTCTTCTTGATGGCCACATCATATCTGTAATTAGTCAGTTCGTTTTTTACTTCACCTATTTTATTTGAAAGCTCTATTGACCCTATTTCCTCATAATCCTTTTGTAGCTCAATAAAAAACTTCTTGTTTACATACAGGTCTCTATCAAGTATCTTCTTTAAAGCAATATTGCCCATTTCATTATTCCTATTTACAGGTTTGCTTTCTTGTAAAAGAGAGTTGTAAAAATCATCACGTAACTCAGGATCTCTGATATCCCCAATAAAAAGCAAACCCTCATCTTTTAAAATGCTCAGGCAATTCACCACCACTTCTTCTAATACACTATAACTGCCATAAAATTGAACAACGCTATTTATGATTACGACATCCACTTTTTCCTTTATGTGAAGGGTATTGTCATCACTGATATGTTCAAAATCGATATTATCTATTCCCTCTTTTCTGAATGCTTCTTTCGATTTCTCCAGGACTACATCTGAAATGTCAGCACAAATATACTTCTTAACTCTCGGTGCTATTTTTCTGGCAATCAAACCACTGCCTGATCCTATCTCCAAAACAACAGAGTCTCTCTTGAGGCTATTTGAGACTTTGGCAACAACATTTTCCACAAGCTCCTCTATTTCCAACTGACTGAATGGTTTGTTTGTGTAGCTACTTATCCAACCAGAAGATTCAATCAAATCTTCTTTGGATGATATGAAATTCCATAATTTTCTATTATCTGATAAATTAGTGCTAGAATGTTGATTCTTATCAAGAAAAACTACTTTCTCCAAAAAATGTGAATTATAGAAAATATCTAAAGCGATGTCTTTAAACTTACTCTCGGTCACCAAAATCCTGCTTTTTGAATCATCCAATATGTCTCTTATTCGACTAATCGGGTTATTTGTATTTATAGGCAAATAAGCACACCCCGCTTTTTCTATCCCGAAGATAGCCGAAATCATGTTAACCGACCTATTCAAAAGTAACGCCACGGTATCATCCTTTTTAACATCTTGACTGAGTAAATAATTAGCAAATTGGTTTGCCTGTTCATTCAATCTTAAATAGGTGACAGCAGAGTCTCTATATTCAACCGCGATTTTATTTGGATGCTTGACGACTTGTTTTTCAAAATAAGAGACTATATTTTTCATAATCAATCAGTAAGCTTTAGCGAACAAAACTTTATGCGGTGCGGTTTTGCCGCAATAAATACATTCGCCTTGATTATCTAAACCGTTTTTAAATGGAATACATCTGCTACTTGCATTGGTCTCTTCTTTTATTTTCTCTTCGCAATTTCTGTCTAAACATAGGTGAGAAAAAATAAACCCAGGTTTATCATTCATAACTTTTTTAAATTCTTCATAGCCATCTACCTCACGAGTATTCTCTAATCTAAATTTCTTTGACTTCTCAAGCAAGGCTTTCTGCATGCCCTCCAAGCTTTCTTTTATGTAAGGAATTCTTTTTCCATTCTGAATAAATTCCTTCTTGCCAGAAAGTCTCTCAACAATCACTACTGACTGTTTTTGAATGTCCTTAGGACCAATCTCGATGCGAAGCGGAATACCTTTTCGCTCCCATTCAAAATACTTATGGCCAGGTCTTCCTTCTCTTTCATCTACTTTATGTGTAATTTCTGAAGTTTCAAATTCAACTTTCATTTTTTCAACTTCAGCAAGAACAACTTTCTTCTCGTCCTCGTTACTCCAAATCGGAATTATTACTACCTGTATCGGTGCGATTTGGGGAGGCAATACAAGGCCTTTATCATCAGAGTGTGACATAATAAGAGCGCCAATGATTCTCGTGCTAAGACCCCAGCTTGTTTGCCACACATATTGTTTTTCTTGATTTTCATCTAAAAACGAAACGTCAAAAGATCTCGCGAAGTTTTGTGCCAACATGTGAGATGTCCCTGATTGTAAAGCTTTACCGTCCTTCATCATAGCCTCTATTGTTGAAGTGTACTCGGCACCGGGGAACTTCTCAATTTCTGTTTTCTTTCCTTTTACAACAGAAATGGCCAGATATTCCTCCACAAATTTTCTATAAACTTCCAACATCTCAAGCGTCTTTTCATTCGCCTCTTTTCTTGTGGCGTGAGCAGTATGGCCTTCTTGCCAGAGAAATTCTGTTGTACGCAGGAAAAGTCTTGGGCGCATTTCCCAACGCATAACATTGCACCACTGATTGATTATGAGCGGTAAGTCTCTGTACGAATGAATCCATTTTGAGAATGCATCGTAAATAATCGTCTCTGAGGTTGGACGTACAACGAACGGCTCCTCGAGCTCGCCTGCTGGAATAAGTTTTCCGTCTTTTTCTTCGAGGCGATGGTGGGTGACAACTGCGCATTCTTTTGCGAATCCTTCTATGTGTTCAGACTCTTTCTCTAAAAAGCTTTTTGGGATCAGAAGTGGGAAATATGCATTTTGTGTGCCAAGTTTTTTAAACTCGCTATCTAAAATTTTCTGTATATTTTCCCATAAAGCGTAGCCGTAAGGTCTTATAATCATAGAACCTCTGGCCGGAGAATTTTCTGCCAAATCAGCTTCGCGTATTACATCGAGGTACCACTGTGAAAAATTTTCCTCACGAGAAATTATTTTATTAACATTATTATTTTGATTCATATTCATAAAATTACTTTATTAAATCCTCAATAGGCGCGTTTAACGCCTTGGCGATCTTTTTAAAAGTTTCAATGGTCGGATTGCCTTGTTTGCCTGCTTCTATGTTAATAATCGTATTATTGGAAACGTCGGCAAAGCGCGCTAGCTTCTCTTGGGAAATCCCCATTTTTTCTCGTAACCGCTTTACGGTTTTCGCTATGCTGTTTTTACTTGACTCTGCCATAATTTATTAGTGATATTAAATTGTGGTATACTTAATTTATGAAAATGCTTCTTTTCCACAGCATAATATTACCAAAA
>PDWI01009352.1_pt1 | contig 11288 bp, 9 predicted proteins | sample 1430891 | NCBI WGS metagenome assembly PDWI01 (sample SAMN01162508, study PRJNA174530) | Oral metagenome, whole genome shotgun sequencing project. | biome: Marine environment; feature: Marine mammal; material: Swab sample of the gingival sulcus; isolation source: swab sample of gingival sulcus... | reverse complement strand
CAAGTAGGGCTTCGATTTGGCTATTTAGTGTTTGTTTGTTCATACTGTGTGTTCCTATTGTTGGGTTAAAGAACTTACACAGTTTATTTTACACTCTCCAGTTAAAAAAGATAATGTTACAATAATTAACTTTGCTCTATTAAAGTTAATAAAAATTTTACAGCAATAGAAATAACTAAGCTAATAGTAAAGTTGAGCATTGTGCCTACAAGAAATATTTCACTATGTCTTTTGATTTGTTCTTGACGTACTAAGTTCTTTGCTGCAAAAATAAGTGCTAAACCTGTAAATGCATCAGCTAGTACAAGACAGTAAATAATAATATTTTCACATTTACCAATAATTTTACCTTCTTTTACCTTGTATGGTTTGATAATGTCAGTGTCATTATGGGTAGGGAGTTTGATAAATTTTTCTATTATCAAATTACTGGCATGCCAAATAATCAATAAGCCACAAGTAATTACTATCAGTTTTAATATCAACATATTATCTTTCTATTTTGTTGTTATGTTTTTTTATTGCATCGAGTATATCATTTTGCATTTTATTGATAAAATCAATCTTGTGTTTTTTAATTGCTTGTGAAACATATTGTTGAGTAATTGATAATATATCTGCAATTTTTTGCTGCGTGTAATTTTTTTGATAATATTTGTTGATATTCCAACTAGTTGTTTTCCAAGTTGATTTTTGTTCTAGGATTAAATTACACACACAGTGCAGTGATGTTTGCAAATATTCATCAGGTAATGAGATAGAAAATAATAGCTTGTTTTTTCTTGTAGATGTTATTAGGTCATTGGCTTTCCATAAGGCTTTTCCACTGATTTCATTGAATTTTTGTCTGTTTGAGTTATAAATAATCTCATCTTGTACAAGGACTATTCTTGCATTCAATGGGTAGATTTCTTGTTGTATTGTAAAGACTATCTCGGTTGCATCGGATAAGTGATGAGCTACTCCCCCAAAACTATCACCTGCTACAATTTCAAATGGTATATGCAACTGTTGATAAAATTGTTTATTTATTTTATTGAGAGAGGCTTTTAATTGTTGTAAGCTGTTTTCACTATTAAAAAATTTTTTTGAAGAGATAATATCAGCCAAGATAACTATTTTTGTTGTCATAATATGTTCATTCTGTAATAATTATTTACAATTATATTGCTTGTTTTTTAATATTACAACTTTTTTGATTGTTAATTTTATGAGGAAGCAAATTGAAAACTACTGATTCTGGGCAGTCATTTTTATATTTTTAATAATAATCATGAGCACACGCCCCATATCGATAATCTTCTGCTAAAATAAGAAAAATGCAATATAACGAAAATATCGAACAGCCACAAAGTCATTTACCTGATGCACAACATCGGATAACGATGCTAACTATTGGTATTTTGTTATTTACTCCCCTAACGGTAGCGAGTTATTTTGTTGCTGTGATTGCGATTTTAAAAGGCAATTATGGTGTGGCTACTGGATTGGAACATCAAACCTCACAATATATGGGCTTTATGGTGGCGATTCTCATTACGATTTATTTAGGACTTCATTGGTATGTTTATATTCGGTTTTATTGTAATATTGCCAGTGCTATTTTTGGCTTACGCCACTTTCTTCTATTATATGGTTTAGAAGTGTTGAATGTGATTGTTCTCATTTTATCAGTTCGTTTTAATATCTTGAATTTGCCGATTTTTATGATACCGATAATTCTTTTTTGTATTATTGGTTATTTGATTTATTTACGCCGATACGTGTTGTCTGGAAAGTTGTTGCGATAACGTCAATTCTTTTGTCAATTAACTGTGTGAATGATACAATACCGCCTATGTCAAAACCACAATTCATTACTATTTTAGGGGCAACAGGTTCTATCGGTACGCAAACCTTAGATGTGATTGCACGCCATCCTGCTGACTTTTCTGTTTTTGCCTTATCTGCACATCATAATGCTGATTTGTTGTTTTCGCAGTGTCAACAGTTCAATCCTCGTTATGCGGTTATCGGTAAAGAACATTATTCAGACTTAAAATCCCGATTTGAACAAGCCAATCTGACAACAGAGTTACTCTGTGGCGAACAGGCACTGGCTGATATTGTCTGTCATGAGGAAGTCGCCCAAGTGGTCGCTGGTATTGTCGGTGGGGCAGGGCTACAATCTATTCACGCTGCTGTAAATGCGGGTAAACGCGTATTGTTAGCCAACAAAGAGTCCTTGGTAATGACGGGCAATTTATTATTGAAAACCGCTGAAAAAACTGGGGCGAGCATTTTGCCGCTGGATAGTGAGCATAATGCTTTATTTCAATGTTTACCGATAGCCCAAGGATTTAGAGAAAAAACACTCGCCGAAGCTGGGGTGTCAAAGCTACTGTTAACAGGTTCAGGTGGACCATTTCGTCAAACGCCGATAGTCGATATTGCCAATAAAACACCTGATGAGGCCTGCAATCATCCAAACTGGGCAATGGGTAGAAAAATCTCGGTAGATTCTGCCACGATGATGAACAAAGGCTTGGAGTATATTGAGGCAAAATTATTGTTTAATGCCGATGATAGTGAGCTTGATGTGATTATCCACCCACAATCAATTATTCATTCGTTGGTGCAATATCGTGATGGTACATCGCTTGCACAGATCGGGCATAGTGATATGCGTGTGCCAATTTCTTATGCCTTGGGTTACCCGAAACGTATTTCATCAGGTGTGAGCGATATTGATTTATCACAACATACTTTATCATTTGAAAGCGTGGATTATCAGCGTTATCCGTGTTTAAAATTAGCGATTGAATTAGCCAATGATAATGTTAAAACAACCATAATGAATGCTGCTAACGAAATTGCTGTATCGGCATTTTTGGCGGAAAAAATTCGCTTTGGCGATATTTATCAAGTTGTTGCCGATACTGTTGCCCTTGATTTTGAAGGCATCAATACCATTAATAGTGTTGATGAAGTGCTGCATTTGGATAATCTTGCTAGGCAGTCGGCTAAAAAAATTATTGAAAACTCATACTAATCCCCCCAAAAATTAACCCATATCTATTTATTATGTTTCTATTTTCTTTATTTAGCTTTTTGCTAACCATTTCTTTTTTAGTTGCCATTCACGAATACGGTCATTTTTGGGTGGCAAGGAAGTTTGGTGTAAAAATCGAAAAATTCTCTATCGGTTTTGGTAAACCAATCGTTAAATGGTATGGCAAACAAGATAATACGGAATACAGTATTTCTTGGATTCCACTGGGTGGATACGTCAAAATGTATGGCGAAAATCCTAGCGAAACCGATAACCTTTCCGCCGATAATGCCCACGATGTTAGTGATATTACCGATATCGGTAATGCAAATTCAGACGGTAGTTTTTCAGCACTGCCACCGATAAAGCGTTTTTTGATTGCCTTTGCAGGTCCTGCGGTTAATTTAATTTTTGCAATATTGGCTTTGTGGTTTTTATATGTGTTGGGTGTGCCAGCGATAAAGCCGTATGTGGGAACGGTGGAACCAAACTCCATTTTTGCCAAGGCAAATATCAGTCGTGGGGCTGAAATTATCGCCATTGATGATAAAGAAAGTCGTACTATTACCGATACGGCTATGCACTTAGTCGATTATATTGGGCAAAAACATATACCGATAACTATTACCGATAGCAGTGGTATTAAGCAAACAAGTCATATTGATTTAACGGGATTGCCGTCAGGCAGTGAATTGCAAATTAATAAATCCTTGGGTTTTGAGTGGGGCATTGCACAGGCTGGTGATGATTTATCGGCAAAGTTAAAAGAAGTTGTGCCAAAGTCACCAGCTGATAAAGCGGGGTTACAAGTTGCTGATGTCATTACGCACGCTAACGGAAAAATAATAAAAAATTGGCAAGCATTCGTTGAAGTTATTCACAAAAACGCTAATAAAACAGTTAATGTCACTGTTAATCGCAATGGCATTGCGAAAACACTCACTTTAATTCCTGAGCCAAGCCCCAACAATCAGGCTATCGGTTTTGCTGGTATTGCCCCTGAAGTTCCAGCCGATTTATTTAGTAAATATAGAACAGTTAAAAAATATGGTTTTATCCAAGCCTTACCAATGGCGATAAACGGCAATTATTTACAAGCCAAATTAACCCTAAAAACCCTAGGGCGAATTATTGTTGGTAGTGCATCGGTTAAAAATATGGGCGGTCCGATTAGTATTGCCGATATGTCTGGGCAAACTTTAAAAGCAGGCTATGTATCATTCTTGCGATTTTTAGCAGCGATTAGCTTAACGCTTGCTGTAATGAATTTGTTACCAATACCTGTATTAGATGGTGGGCATATGCTGTTATGCACGATTGAAATGGTGCGTGGCAAACCTGTGTCAGAAAAAACAGGGGATTTATTATTGCGTATCGGGCTATCGGTCATGCTGACGTTTATGTTAATTGTTATTACTGTTGATTTTTGGAAATATTTATTTAATTAATGTGATAGTAAAAATAGCACTTAATAATACAAATTGTTCTTAAATGTATTGAAAAATGAGCTATAATAATGACTCATTTATGAACTTTTTTTCACAATATCCACATTTATAATTTGATTAACGAGGTGTTATTATGAACAGTATGGTCCTTCTTGTTATCGGTTTAGTGTGTATGGCATTGGGTTATTTCGTCTATTCACGCTTTATCTCCGAGAAAATCTTTAAACTAGACAATGATTTTGTCACTCCTGCACATGAGTTGCAAGATGGTGTCGATTATATTCCTACTAATAAATATGTTCTGTGGGGGCATCATTTTACTTCGGTGGCTGGTGCTGCACCGATTATTGGTCCTGCTATCGCGGTTATTTGGGGCTGGGTTCCTGCATTTCTTTGGGTTGTCTTTGGGACAATTTTTATGGCTGGTGTGCACGATATGTCAGCTGTTTGGGCGAGTGTCCGCAACAAAGGAAAATCAATGGGTTCAATTGCGGGTAATGTGATTGGTTCTCGTGCTAGAGCGTTATTAATGATTGTTATTTTCCTCCTACTATTAATGGTTAATACGGCATTTGGTACGGTTATTGCTCGTATGATGGTTAGTCAGCCTTCATCGGTATTGCCTGTTTGGGGTGCATTGGTTGTGGCATTTATTATTGGTCAATGTATTTATCGTTTCAAATTAAGCTTACCATTGGTTTCTTTGGTAGGTGTTGTAGCGTTATATGCTTTGATTTGGTTAGGACCTCAACATCCTATTGCGCTACCAAAAGAAGTGTTTGGTATGCCTGATGTTGGTGCTTGGGTCGTTATCTTATTTATCTATTGTGGTATTGCTTCAATGTTGCCTGTATGGATGTTGTTACAGCCACGTGACTATATTAATGGTTTACAATTATTTGTTGGTTTGATTGCTTTGTATGCTTCATTTATCATTTTCCAACCTGATGTGGTTGCTCCAGCAATTAATCACCATATGCCTGAAAATTCTCCTTCACTGATTCCTTTATTATTTGTGACTATTGCTTGTGGGGCGATTTCAGGCTTCCACGGTTTGGTTTCAGCAGGCACAACGTCTAAGCAAATCAACAAAGAAAAAGATGTACGTTTTGTTGGTTACTTTGGTGCAATGGGCGAAGGTATGCTGGCACTTGCTGCCATCCTTGCAACAACAGCAGGTTTTGCAACGTTAGCTGATTGGGAAAGCGTTTATACTGCCTTTGGTAAAGGGAGTATCGGTGCATTTATCAATGGTGGTGGACACATTTTAGCTAACGGTATCGGTTTGGATATTGAAATTTCTAAAACAATGTTGACTGTTATGGCGGCGTTATTTGCAGGAACAACAATGGATACAGGGGTGCGTTTGCAACGCTACATCTTTGAGGAATTTGGACAAATTTATAATGTTCCTGCGCTAAAAAATGGCTATGTTGCAACCATTTCTGCGGTATTAATCTGTATGCTATTAGTCTTTGGTACTGGTGGTGCAAATGGGGCTGGTGGTTTAACTATTTGGCCACTCTTTGGTACAACTAACCAGTTAATGGCTGGGCTGACTTTATTGGTTGTTTCTGTGATTTTATTACGTAAAGGCGTTAAGTCTTGGTACACATTAATTCCTATGGCGTTCTTATTAGTAATGACTGTGTTGGCATTGATGTTGCAACTTTACAGTTTCTTCCAAAAAGAGCAGTGGTTGCTACTTAGCTTAGACATCATTATCTTGATTTGTGCGATTATGATTTCATTTGAATGTATTTCGACATTACGTCGTGAATGGTCAAATGTCAAAGTTAGCCAAGCAAAATAAATGGCAATGAATTGGAAAAATTTGCCAAAAAAATGGCAAGCGTTTAGCCAAGGGTTGCACGAGTTTTACTATGCACCTTATCGGCGAACGCTTGCCCGTCAAGCACGTGATGAAGAAGACCTATTTATGCTGATGGTGTTTTCCGAAAGTCTAGGTATTCCGAATCACGTGGCTTTTTATACTTTAGAGCTTCAACCCATTATGTTAGAACAATTTCACGATTGGCATACGCGCATGGGTATGGAGCGTTCTCCCTTAGATCACGGTTTGGGGTGCTGTTAATAATGGCTTTAATCGATCATCTAAACGCATATGAAATCGTCTTTATCGGTGGTAAAGGTGGTGTCGGTAAAACGACTACCGCTGCGGCAATGGCAGTACAGTTATCACAGCAGGGTAAAAAAACACTGATTATTTCCACTGACCCCGCACATAGTTTAGGCGATGCACTTGATGTGTCACTTAGTGGGGAAATTCAGGCAATAACGCCTACACTGAGTGCATTAGAACTCAATCCTAAACAGATTATTGATGCGCATTTTGATAAGGTTGCCAACACAATGCGAGCTTATGCCAGACCCGAAATGATGCCTGCCTTGAAAAAACATTTAGCCTTGGCTAAAAATGCCCCAGGGGCAGAAGAGGCAGCGATGTTAGAAGCTATTTGTCATTATTTGGTCGGATTTAAAGAAATGGGATTTGAGCGTCTAATTTTTGACACTGCACCAACGGGGCACACGTTGCGTTTGATGCTGTTACCTGAAATGATGGAGGCGTGGACGCAGGGAATGCTTGCCCACAATCAAAAACAATCACAAACACGAACTGCACTGACGGCGTTAATGGGCGATGATGAGTCAGGTGTAACTGCCCAAGAACAAGCGGATAGTCGCCTTACCCAAGCAACTGAGGCACTGAATGCCAGAAAAGCATTGTTTGAAAAAGCACGGCATCTTTTACACGTACACGATAGCAATCAGTGTGCAATTTTTTTAGTGATGATTCCCGAAAAATTACCGCTAGCTGAAACCGTGAGAACCTATCACCAAATGAAAGAGTTTCATTTGCCACTCAAAGGAATTATTGTTAATCAAGTCATGGAACAAACTCAACAGGATAGTTTTTGGAAAAAACGTGCACAACGACAACAACAAGTATTATCAGACATTAATACAGAACTGTGCAAAGTCAATCGCTATTACGTACCGCTACAAGCCGAAGATATTCGTGGTGTTGAGGCATTGACAACTTTTGGTGTATAACCGCTATAGGGTAACAGATCTTCCTTTTGTATGTGTGTTAAGTTCTCAGCCACCTATATGGTGGTGAATCTTACTTCATAGTCGCGTTTAGCAAGTGTATTGTTCTAAACCACCTATACGGTGGTGAACAATATTATTGTCAAAAAAGAGGTAGAAGATGGTTTCTAAACCACCTATACGGTGGTGAACCAAATGTATGCTTACTTGAAAGATGCAAACGAGTTTCTAAACCACCTATACGGTGGTGAACCGAGAAAAAAGGACACTTAACCTATTTAAGTTTTTCTAAACCACCTATACGGTGGTGAACGGGGTGTTAAATAGTGAAGTAATGCCTAAGGATTTCTAAACCACCTATACGGTGGTGAACTGCTTTCTTTTCTCCGTGGCTGGCATTTTCAATTTCTAAACCACCTATACGGTGGTGAACTATCCGATGATGAATTATTTGCACGTTTTACATTTCTAAACCACCTATACGGTGGTGAACTCTACGTTCGCCTTTTACTGCGGCGGTTTAGTTTTCTAAACCACCTATACGGTGGTGAACAAATAACTGATAAGGGCGGCACGCTTTATTTATTTCTAAACCACCTATACGGTGGTGAACGATTTCCTGATTAATGTCGTATTCCTGCAAATTTTCTAAACCACCTATACGGTGGTGAACGATAGTAAGCGTAAGGTCCTACCAATTGATGGTTTCTAAACCACCTATACGGTGGTGAACTTGGTGGCGTAGATGACTTAGACTTTTGGTATTTTCTAAACCACCTATACGGTGGTGAACAACAACCATCATCACACAAAGATAAGGTTTGTTTTCTAAACCACCTATACGGTGGTGAACTGAATTAATTGAATAAGTCTACGCAACCTAAGTTTCTAAACCACCTATACGGTGGTGAACGATGTTTTGCCAACATCGTATAATGTTCTGGATTTCTAAACCACCTATACGGTGGTGAACTGGGATTGACGTTTTGTGTCGGATTGATTATCTTTCTAAACCACCTATACGGTGGTGAACGATATATATTTATCGCACTGATGAACTTATGATTTCTAAACCACCTATACGGTGGTGAACCAAACTTCGTTATTGTGATATAGACAAAAGACTTTCTAAACCACCTATACGGTGGTGAACCTTATCTGTTAGCACATTTACAGCAACTAGACTTTCTAAACCACCTATACGGTGGTGAACATCAAGCGAGGCATTAAGCCGTAGCGCAGTGATTTCTAAACCACCTATACGGTGGTGAACTTCAACCGCTTATCCGATTTTTTACATAATGATTTCTAAACCACCTATACGGTGGTGAACGTGGGGAAAAGGGGCTTATTTTTTTTGGTAAATTTCTAAACCACCTATACGGTGGTGAACGCTCTTCCCTCAATCGCCTAAAACTCCATTTATTTCTAAACCACCTATACGGTGGTGAACGCCACAAAGTAAGGTGCTATACAGTTATTCACTTTCTAAACCACCTATACGGTGGTGAACAAACAAAGGGATAAAAGAAGAAAGTTAAAAAATTTCTAAACCACCTATACGGTGGTGAACCATCTGGCGGTGATACTGGAGTTTCAACTGGTTTTCTAAACCACCTATACGGTGGTGAACCCGAATTTGCCGAACAGGTAAGTAAGCGTATTTTTCTAAACCACCTATACGGTGGTGAACAAGGGCATTTTGTCGCCACTTGGGAAGTTGAGTTTCTAAACCACCTATACGGTGGTGAACACCTAGTGAAAAATAGTTAAACGAAATTAAACTTTCTAAACCACCTATACGGTGGTGAACTCGGCTTGCTTTATTAAAAACCCCTGCCGCATTTTCTAAACCACCTATACGGTGGTGAACTAACCGAAGATGAAATCATTGAACGTCTAGCTGTTTCTAAACCACCTATACGGTGGTGAACACTAACAGGCAAAGTATCTGATGCGATGTATCTTTCTAAACCACCTATACGGTGGTGAACAACAGTAACAACCCAATGAATGACAATATGCTTTTCTAAACCACCTATACGGTGGTGAACAGCGTGGCTTTATTCGTCGTTACAACGCACCAGTTTCTAAACCACCTATACGGTGGTGAACTAGTTAAAATCACGCTAAAACTTAACTCCTCTATTTCTAAACCACCTATACGGTGGTGAACACAGACCAATCACTCAATGAAGAGATTGCCGATTTCTAAACCACCTATACGGTGGTGAACTTGTTAGCCGTAAAGCTAAACAAATATTCGGTTTTCTAAACCACCTATACGGTGGTGAACCTCTTCTAGGGCTAAATCTAATTCTTCTGCTTTTTCTAAACCACCTATACGGTGGTGAACAGAATAGCATTAACTTACTATTAAAGAATTTATTTCTAAACCACCTATACGGTGGTGAACAAATAGAATACCAATGCAAAAACGGTTATTGTTTTCTAAACCACCTATACGGTGGTGAACAAGATACTATCTAAATTTATTGACGATAATAATTTCTAAACCACCTATACGGTGGTGAACAATTAGACGACTTAAACGCTAATTATTCAGTTTTTCTAAACCACCTATACGGTGGTGAACCCTGCATTTGCCATTACTCTTTGCACATAAGATTTCTAAACCACCTATACGGTGGTGAACGTAAAATTTCATTGGGATTAAGCATTGCCAAATTTCTAAACCACCTATACGGTGGTGAACGCACGAACGCAATAGGGCAACAATCTCACTATTTTCTAAACCACCTATACGGTGGTGAACTTATTGCTAAATTAAATAGTATTTACGGTATCTTTCTAAACCACCTATACGGTGGTGAACTAGAAAAATTAAAAGCTGATTGGCTAACTGACTTTCTAAACCACCTATACGGTGGTGAACGCTTTTGGAAAGCAAGCCCCGAAAAAGAAAAATTTCTAAACCACCTATACGGTGGTGAACGTCTTACCAGTTCCCGACTTTCCTAACATTAATTTCTAAACCACCTATACGGTGGTGAACAAAAATTTAAGACTACAATCAATCAGAAATAATTTCTAAACCACCTATACGGTGGTGAACAAATTTTGTAATTGTGATAAAAACAAATGAGGTTTCTAAACCACCTATACGGTGGTGAACTTTGGGAATTTGGGGTGTTGTTCGATTGCCTTTTTCTAAACCACCTATACGGTGGTGAACTTATACGCTTATACGATTATATACATAACACTTTTCTAAACCACCTATACGGTGGTGAACGTAGTTTCTTTTGGCCAGGCTCATGCTCAAACTTTCTAAACCACCTATACGGTGGTGAACTTAAAAAGGTTAGATTTGATAAATCTTATTTTTTTCTAAACCACCTATACGGTGGTGAACCTGTAAACAAGGCAATCAAGTTATCAGGTAGTTTTCTAAACCACCTATACGGTGGTGAACTGTCAGCAAAGAACCAGAGGGTATAACGGTCGTTTCTAAACCACCTATACGGTGGTGAACTATTTGCGTTCAGTCAGCTTAGATCGTTTACATTTCTAAACCACCTATACGGTGGTGAACAAAAGAAATATTTTTCAATTACAGAAATATAATTTCTAAACCACCTATACGGTGGTGAACAACATTGAACCGGTTCTCCTGTACAATTTGGATTTCTAAACCACCTATACGGTGGTGAACATGGTTCAAATGAGGATGGTTCAAATGACGATTTTCTAAACCACCTATACGGTGGTGAACT
>PDWI01009351.1_pt1 | contig 11288 bp, 10 predicted proteins | sample 1430891 | NCBI WGS metagenome assembly PDWI01 (sample SAMN01162508, study PRJNA174530) | Oral metagenome, whole genome shotgun sequencing project. | biome: Marine environment; feature: Marine mammal; material: Swab sample of the gingival sulcus; isolation source: swab sample of gingival sulcus... | reverse complement strand
ATTCCAAAGTTCATCCACAGAATTTATTTCATATCCCAATTTTTTCTTATCATAAATAATACCTACCCTTCCCCAAGTATACGGTACTGAATATTTATTTTCTTTATCATAATCAGGATTTTTAAAACGTTGATTAATATATCTAAAGTTTGGTATATTATCAAAGTTTAGAGGAAGTAACATTCTCTCTTTAGCAAGCCGAGAAACCATATAATCTGATGGAAAGATGACATCATACGAATTTGCACCACTTTTCAATTTTGCATACATAGACTCATTGGTTTCAAAGTTGGAATAATTTACTTTAATACCCGTTATCTCTTCAAATTCTTTATTAATATCCATAATACCATCCGTACCATCGGATAAATATTCTCCCCAGTTATACACATTAATTTCTATATCTTGTCCTTTGAATCGCTCATAATATTTTTTATCAACATCTAGTTTAGAATCTGCATAAGATATCGCTGTTCCAAAAGCAAATATTACTGCAAATACAGGAATTAAAAAGAAACTTAAAGCTACCACAGAAAAGTTTTTCATTTTTCTTTTAGATTTTACATATGTTTTTCGTTCTTTTAAATTAATTATGATTAAAATCACTAATATCGTTACAAATATAACTGTGGAAAGTGCATTAATTTCAGGACTTATTCTCTTTTTCGTCATAGCATATACCATCACCGATAACATCTGATGTTTCGCTCCTGTCGTAAAATATGAAACAACAAAATCATCCATAGAAAAAGTAAGTGCCATTAAAAAACCTGCCATAATACCTGGTTTAATTTCGTGTAGTACCACTTTCGTAAAAGCTTGAAAAGGATTACACCCTAAATCCATCGCTGCTTCTACCAAAGAATTATCCATTTGCCTAAGCTTAGGTATCACATTTAAAATCACGTAAGGCACATTAAAAGTGATATGTGCTAAAATTAAAGTAATCCAACCAAATTCAAAATCTATACCAACCGATGCAAAATATTTTTTCGCTGTCACAAAAAGTAACATAAAAGACACACCTGTTATAATTTCAGGGTTTATAATAGGTATATATGTTAAATTCATAAAAATGCTTTTCACTTTATAATCTAATTTTTCTAATCCAATCGCTGCACCTGTGCCCATAATCGTCGCAATAATCGCTGATATAATACTTACTGTTAAAGTTGTTATCAAGGCATCTAATAAAACACCATCATGCAAAAGTTCTCTATACCATTTCAAGGTAAACCCTGTAAAAGTTCTTCCTTTTGCATCATTAAAAGAAAATATCATTAAAATCATCAAAGGTAAATAGAGGAAGCTTAAAAATACACCAATATATGTTTTTGAGTACCATTTCATTCTCATATTAAACGTCCCTCCACATCCCTATCTTCCATTACACCTGATATACTAAGAGTCATCATAACTAAAAGCATCAAAACAAGAGAAATTGCAGACCCTAACTGAGGATTGTACGCATTTCCCAAAAATTGCAGTTCAATAATATCCCCTATTAACTGATTTCTGCCACCACCTAACATCTGAGATATTATAAATGTACTGACTGCTGGTACAAATACCATAATTGCACCTGTTTTTACACCTATTTTACTTAAAGGAAGTATTATTTTTAAAAACACATCTTTTGGTCCTGCACCTAAATCTCCTGCTGCCTCAATCACATCATTTTTTATTTTAACCATTGATGCATACATAGGAAGTATCATAAATGGAATATAATTATATACCATACCTAAAATAACAGCTCCTTGGGTATTAATCATTTGCAAAGGTGCGACACCCAATGTTATCAATAATTGATTAATAATTCCCTTGTTTTCTAAAAGAGTCATCCAAGCATAGGTTCTAAGCAAAAAGTTCATCCACATTGGCAACATTAACAACATAATAAGTGTCTGAGTATTGATTTTATTCATTCTTGACATCAGATATGCTACTGGATAACCTACTATAATACATACAATTGTAGAGATTAATGCTAACCATATGGATTTAATAAAAACGGCAGAATATCTTCCAGACATAGCTACATTAGTCATGGAAAAAGAACCTGTCCTATCTGTAAAGGCAAAAAAGATAATCAGCCCTAAAGGAATGACAATAAATATAATCGACCACAATAAATAAGGAACTGCTGAAATTTTACTTTTCATTAACTTTCCTCCATTTTCTTCATCACGTGAATATCATTTGGTGTCATAATCATCCCTATCATTTCTCCAACTTCTTGACTTTCTGTGGAATGTATCAACCAATTAAATCCATGTCCGTTGACAGTAATTTCAAAGTGAACCCCCTTAAAAATAACACTTTCGACTTGACCTACCACTTGACCTTTTTCAGGTACTACCACCTCAATATCTTCAGGTCTAATGACCACATCCACCATTTCCATTTTATCAAAGCCACCATCTTCACACTGAAATTTTACTCCTGCAAATTCTACGAGATAATCTTCATGCATTACCCCACTTAAAATATTGCTTTCTCCGATAAAATCTGCCACAAAAGCATTCACTGGTTCATTATAAATATCCTGTGGTGTACCACTTTGAAGTATGTTTCCATCTTTCATCACGATTACTCTATCAGACATCGTAAGTGCTTCTTCTTGATCATGAGTTACGTAAACAAAAGTAATCCCTAAGGCTTGTTGTATTTTTTTTAATTCTATCTGCATATCTTTTCGCAATTTTAAATCCAATGCCCCTAACGGTTCGTCTAAAAGAAGTACTTTCGGTTCATTAATAAGGGCTCTTGCAATTGCCACCCGTTGCTGCTGACCACCAGAAAGCTGTTCCACCCTCCTGTTTTCATAACCTGCCAAATTGACCATTTTCAGCATTTCTGCCACTTTTTTTCTGATTTCATCATTATCTACTTTTCGAAGTCTAAGACCAAAAGCTACGTTTTCAAAAACATTTAGATGAGGAAATAAGGCATATCGCTGAAATACGGTGTTTACGTGCCTTTTGTAAGGTTCTAATCCGTTTATTCTTTCATTTTCAAAAAAAACATCTCCTGATTTCGGTTCTACAAAGCCACCGATTATTCGTAACGTTGTTGTTTTTCCACATCCAGAAGGACCTAGAAATGTAACAAATTCATGATTTCTTATATCTAAATTAAAGTTTTCTAAAATCATTTCACCATCGTATTCTATTGAGATATTTTTTAAACTAACAATTATTTCTTGTTTCAACATATCTACGTCCTCCATTTTTTTATCTTAAAATTGAATTATATCATACTTTGTTTTTTATTTCTATACATGACACTTTATTTTACAACTTATACTACTATCTCTTCTTGGTTGACAATGTAAACCTTTTGTAGTAATATATCTTTAAAAGGAGGTTATTATTATGGCAAAAACAGTACCAACTCAAATTCGTATCGATGCTGATACTAAAAAATTATGTTCCGAGTTATTTGCCAGTCTTGGACTTGATATGTCTAGTGCAGTTAATATGTTTCTTCACCAATGCGTACTAAGAAATGGTATTCCATTTAGTATATCTATGCCAGAATATAATAAAGAAACAATAGAAGCAATGATTGAAGCCAAACAAATAGCCCATGACCCTGACGTTAAAGGCTATACTAATATGAAAGATTTAATGGAAGCACTTGATTCTGAATGATGTATAAAGTTAAATTTACTAGTGCTTTCAAAAAAAGCTATAAAAGAGCTCTAAAAAGAGGTTTTGATATTTCAATTTTAGAATCAGTTATTGATATTTTAACATTAACTTTAGCCGATACGGGGATTCATTCAGATATTTTCAAAAAGTAAAATAATCATACTAAAAAATCAGTCCATCCTATTGAACTGATTTTTTATTTTTTAATTTTATATTTACTTTAATACCATTCCTCCACAACTTCCCAAAGACCCTGTTCATTTTTCACTACCACGGCATACCGTTCAAAGGACTCTCCTAAATCCTCACTTGTTATCCACGTATTATATACCAAAAAAGTCCCCGGCTTATATCTATTTCCCCAAGAAGCATTATAACGTTTTTCTTCTCTTGAAAGTTCAGTAGACTCCCACTGAAAAGCTTTCATTTTTTTATAATATTCTTGAACTACATTGAATGCTTTTTCTTGTTCTTCTGACGTTACAGCATTGATATATTCTTCTGCTGATATCTTTTCCTTTTGTTCAAAATTACCATATCGTTCTTTCATTATTGCATCGACTACTTCTTTTGGTGCATTTTCTAACTGTTTAGCCAAAAACTCCTTAGGTTCCATAGCACCATTTCCAGTATAAACCACGCCATTTTCATGAACCGTCATCGTATTCGATAAATCTTTGCTCAATTGTTCCCAACGTTCCTTTCCCATATCATCAATTAATTCCTTTATCCAAGGATTATGATTGGATGTGCTTATGACTGTTATCATTTTTTGTACATTACCATATGCTTTCTTGTTTTTCAAAAGCTGTAATTCACGGATAATTTCCTCCATAAGCCTTTTACCCTTATGTCTATCTATCCCATTAAACATCTCTTCATTACCAGTATTCATACCAATATCAAAATCCTCTGGTACATCCTTTATATCCGTATAAAACAAATTGTTTTGTTCAGCAAAATACTGAGATGCACTGTATCCTATAAATAGACCAAAAACAAGTGCCACAACGATAAAAATTAAACTTTTATTCCCTAATTTCATCACGATTCCCCTTTTTCTACCATCTCTTTTTATTTCTTAAACAAAAACCTTAGAACATGCTAAGGATTTTGCTAAAATCCACTAATATTATTTCAATAGTAGCTCAATCTAATCCATTAAACTTTGTGCTGCTGTAATAATTGTTAATTTATAAACATCTTCAGCATTACATCCTCTTGAAAGATCAGAAATCGGCTTGTTCAATCCTTGTAGGATTGGACCAATCGCTTGGAAATTACCAAGTCTTTGGGCAATTTTATAACCAATATTACCAGCTTCTAAGCTTGGGAAAATAAATACATTTGCATTTCCTGCCACTTTTGATCCTGGCATTTTTTGGTTTGCAACAGATTCTACAATTGCTGCGTCAAATTGCATTTCTCCATCGATTGCAAGATCTGGTGCTAATTCTTTTGCAATTCTTGTCGCTTCTTGTACTTTTTCTGCTTCTGGTCCTTTTGCTGATCCTGCTGTTGAGAAGCTTAACATTGCGACTTTAGGGTCGATACCAAACATTTTTGCATTTCTAGCACTTTCCACAGCAATTTCTGCCATTTCTTGAGCACCAACGGTAATATTGATCGCACAATCTGCAAATAAATATCTTCTACCATCTGGAGCTAACATCACGAATGAACCACTTGTTCTGCTTACACCAGGTTTTGTTTTTACAATTTGTAATGCTGGTCTTACTGTATCACCAGTAGCATGAATTGCGCCACTTACCATCGCATCTGCCAATCCCATAAATGTCATCATCGTACCGAAATAATTCACATTCATCAACATTTTTTTCGCATCTTCAGGGGTTACTTTTCCTTTTCTTCTTTCAACGAAAGCTGCCACCATTTCATCAATTTCGCTGTAATTTGCTGGATCAATAATTTCCATATCCCCTAATGACACACCCTCTTGGCTCGCCATTTTATTTATTTCTTCTACATTTCCTAAAAGAATCGGTTTTACTAACTTTTCTTCTTGCAATCTAACTGCTGCATTGATAATTCTAGGTTCTACCCCTTCAGGTAGTACGACTTTAATATCTTTTCCTTCAATTTGTTTCTTTAAACTTTCAAATAATTCCATTTCTTCCTCCTTAAATTAAGACTTTTTTAACGTCTTTTACAATAAATAATTTTACTCCCATCCCATTAATATGTCAAGTCATCAAACCATTATAACGATGCTTTAAATATATTTACAATATCCTCTTTTTCTAACGGTTTAAAATAACCAATTTTCTTTCTTGAAAGAGCTCTTTCTGCCATTATCTCAAAATTTTTATCATCAATACCTACATCCCTCAAAGTCTTTGGTATTTCTAAGCTACCAAAAAATTCTTCTACCTTTTCTATAGCTTTTTCAGCAATTTCCATCTCCGATAAAGTTTTCTCAATTCCCCAAACATTCACACCAAATTCCACAAATTTGTATAAGGTATCTTGATTTAGTGCATAACGAAGCCAATTTGGTGTTAATATGGCAAGACCGACACCGTGAGTAATATCATAAAATGCACTTAACTCGTGTTCTAAAGCATGAACGCTCCACTCTGTTTCCTTTCCATAAGCTAACAATCCATTAATAGCAAGACTAGATGCCCACATCAAATTAGCTCTCGCCTCATAATTTTCAGGTTCATCATAAGCTTTCTTGCCATATTCGATACAAGTCTTCATCACAGCTTCTGCCAATCGATTTTGAAGAAAAGCTCCTTTTGTATTACTAAAATACACTTCCATTACGTGGCTAAGAATATCTGCCGTTCCTGCTGCCGTTTGATGTTTTGGTACAGAATATGTATAAGTTGGATCTAAAATCGAAAATTTAGGTGCCATATCAGGGTGTCTTGTAGGCACTTTTTCATTGGTTTTCCAATTTGTAATAACAGCAATATTATCCATTTCTGATCCTGTTGCTGCTAAAGTAAGTACACTTCCCACTGGTAAAACTTTCACAATATTTTGTGGTCGTGCCACAATATCCCAAGGATTTCCCTCGTAATGAGTTCCTGCTGCAATCACTTTGGCACAGTCAATAGCACTACCTCCTCCAATAGCTAACACCAAATCCACATCATGTATTTTACATAATTCTATCCCCTTGGCAACAGTAGTAATTCTCGGATTGGGCTCTACACCACCAAGTTCAATAAAGCCAATTTCTTCTCTATTCAATATTTCTACAATCTCATCATAAATGCCATTTTTTTTAATGCTACCACCACCGTAGACAAGTAGCACTTGATTTCCATACTTTTTAATCTGTTTTCCCAACACCCTTAGCTGACCTTCTCCAAAAAATATTTTTGTCGGAATGGAATAATTAAAATTCAACATAACAATCTCTCCTCTTTCAAAATAATTCTAAACTTTCTAAGGATAATAATAACACTAATAAATCCTTTCATATTAAACCACTATCATACGATTCTCTCTTTAAAATAAGGAAACAATCACAAATATACTTTTATATTATAGCACGAATTTATAAAAAATGATGAAAATTCGTTTTTTTGTGGTACAATTATAATTGTAGATTAATAAAAAATTTTCTTAGATTTTAAAATGTTTTCATTACAAATCGTTTCAAACAATATTTTGTAAAAACATTTTTTATATAATGGTGAAACAAGGAGGAAAAACCAATGGGTAAACAAAAAGTTATAATTATAGGTGGTGTCGCTGGTGGCGCTAGTGCTGCTGCTAGACTTAGAAGACTTGATATTGAAGCAGAAATCACAATTTATGAAAGAGGGGGCTACATATCTTATGCCAATTGTGGACTACCTTACTATATAGGAGATGTTATTGAAGATAGAGACGCTTTATTATTACAAACACCTGAAATGATGAAACAAAAATTCAATATTGACGTTAAAGTTCTTCACGAAGTTATAAAAATTAACCCTGAAAAAAATTCGCTAATTGTTAAAAATTTAGAAACTGGTAAAGAAATTGAAGATAACTTTGATAAACTAATCATTTCAACAGGTTCTTCTCCATTTATCCCACCAATTCCGGGAATTGATGCCCCTAATATTTTTAAATTGTGGACAGTAGAAGATACCGATAAAATTAAAAGTTTCTATGAAGCAAACAAACCTAAAAATGCTGTTGTGATAGGTGCAGGATTCATCGGTATAGAAATGGCTGAAAATCTTCACGAATTAGGGATGAATGTTAATATTGTCGAAATGCAAAGCCACGTCATTCCTATGATTGATGACGATATGGCAAGTTTACTCCACCAAAATATCAATATGAACAACGTAAAACTATTTTTAGGAGAAACTGTAGAACAATTTGAAAACAAAGGTGATATCACTACTGTAAAAATGAAAAGTGGTAAAACCATTGATGCTGATTTAGTCATCCTTTCCATCGGTGTTCGTCCAAACAGTGAACTTGCTAAAGATTGTGGTATTGCTCTTAATCAACGAGGTGGTATCTTAACGAATAAATATATGGAAACTTCTCATAAAAACATTTATGCTGTAGGCGATGTTGTGGAAGTTGATAATTATATTACAAAAGAAAGAACCATGATTCCTCTTGCTGGTCCTGCCAACAAAATGGGACGTATTGTTGCCAATATCGTTTCTGGAAAAAATAGTTGCTATAAAGGTTCTATGGGGACTTCTATTGCTAGAGTTTTCGATTTAGCTATCGGTTTTGTCGGTTTTAGCGATGTGGCTTTAGAAAGAATGGGTAAAGTAAAAGGAAAAGACTTCCATTCCATTATTATCAACCAAAAATCTCACGCAGGATACTATCCAGGTGCCACACCGTTACTAATGAAAATGAGCTTTACACCTACAGGGGAAATTCTAGGTGCTCAAATCGTTGGTCAAGATACTGTTGATAAAGCCATTGATATTATTGCAACAATTATGAGAACCAATAAAACGATCTATGATTTAACGGAATTAGAACTTGCTTATGCACCACCATTTTCTTCAGGAAAAGCACCCGTTAATATGTTAGGATTTGTCGCTGAGAACTTATTAACTGGTCTTGTTCAATTTGCTCATCCAGATGAAGTAAAAAAATTAATTCATTCTGAAAATAATGATGTTATTATTTTAGATGTAACAGAATCTGTTGAAAGAGAAGTCTTTAAAATTAAAGACTCCGTGCACCTACCTATGACTGAAATTCATCAGCGATGGGAAGAATTATTACCTTATAAAGACAAAAGAATCATTACATACTGTGCTGTAGGTGTTCGTTCTTATAATGTTTCAAGATTTTTATCAGAAAGAGGATTTTCAAAAGTAGAAGTGTTAGCAGGAGGTACAGAATTATATAAATCCATGTGCCACGAAATAAATAGGAATGTAGACTTTGATTCCAAAAAAAAGCCTGTAACTCACGATTTTGTTAAAACGGAGAACTTAGACTGTAGAGAATTAAATTGTTGTGGTCTTCAGTGTCCAGGTCCCATTATGAAAGTAAATGATTCCATTTCCGAAATGGCAGATGGGGAAGTTTTAAAAGTTCGCTCTACCGATATGGGTTTTACCATGGATATTGAATCTTGGTGTAAAGCCACCCAGAATACATTAATAGATATATGTAAAGAAGATAAGGAAAGCGTTGTATTTATACAAAAAGGTCTTGATAAAATAGCCAAGGAATCATCTTCTAACGATGATACTGCTACTCATCCCGTTGCTCCTACTAATGGCAATGTGACAATGCCAAATGGACAAACAATTGTTGTCTTTAGTGGCGATTTAGATAAAGTATTAGCTTCTTTTATCATTGCCAATGGTGCTGCTTCTATGGGTAAAGAAGTTACTATGTTCTTTACGTTTTGGGGATTAAATGCTCTTCGAAAAGCTGAAAATCAAAAAGTTGACAAAGACTTTATGTCTTCTATGTTCGGGAAAATGATGCCACAAGGTGCTGATAAACTAACAATATCTAAAATGAATATGGCTGGTATGGGTACTTCTATGATGAAAAAAGTAATGAAAGAAAAAAATGTTAGCAATATCGGTGATTTAATCAAACAAGCCCAAGAAAATGGTGTTCGATTTATAGCCTGCACTATGTCTATGGATGTCTTAGGCATTACAAAAGAAGAGTTAATAGATGGTATCGAATTTGGTGGTGTCGCCGCTTATTTAGGATACACTAATAATGCAAATTCAAATTTATTTATTTAATTTTTAATCATTCAATGTTAAAGGAGTTTTGTCTTGAAAAGTATCAAAGATATAATTTACAATATAAGTGATATTTTAGTTGCCATGTTAATAATTTTAATTGTATTTTTAATTATAGATGTTAATATCAATAGTATAATGGCTTATCCATTAACTTTACAAAATAATACAATCAATAAAGAAATAAAGATTCATGCACCTAAAACAAATCTTAACGCAACTACAAATGAAAATAATACAAAGAACAATAATAATGTAATTATTACAGAAACAGAGACTCAAACAAATACAGCTACACCTGAAGCTGAACAGAAAGTTGAACTTTGCTCTGTCTATATTGAATATGGCGAAGGTATGAATTCTATTGCAGATAAATTTGTGTCGGTCGGTCTATTTGAAAGTAGACAAGATTTTAAAGATATTATTAATCAATTAGATTTAAGCGAAAAAATTCAAGCTGGAAATTTTGTCATCCCTTTAGATGCTACGGAAAAAGAAGTTATTGCTAAAATAACAAAATCAAATATATAGGATGACACAATCTACATTATTGAATATTAATAAAGAGGTACTAATACTATTAGTGCCTCTTTGATTTATTTTTTAAATTCATCCCAAAAAGAACAAATACCACTATCGCTCCTGAAATATCTAGTAACATATCCTTTTGTGCATCCCATATATCTCCTTGTGAACCTAAAAAAGCAACACCTTGTTCGCCTCCAACCAATATTGCATAGTACATCTCAACAATTTCATAAAATGCACCCCAAAATCCTAGCCCCGTTATCCCAAGCAATATTGCTGTTGGGACATTAGATACCCATCTCTTTCTTAAAAAAAGTTCTGCGACTGGATATGCCATAATCCCTATCAAAAAATGACTTACTCTGTCAAAGTTATTTCTACCATATGGAAATATAAAATCTAAATTTAAATAGGTTAATAAATGATTGCCAAAATCAAATGGTGTCTTTTCAAAGGTATAATGCCCCCCTACCGTATGAAACATAAAAAATACAGCTATTAATAAATAAGACAAATTTGAAAATCTAAATTTCTTAAAAGTTAATATTAAAATAATTACTGGAATCATAATAGGTATATTTTCTGCCCACCAAACACCTCTCTCATATGGATTTATCGCCAAAGCTATAAATTCTATCAAATAGAATAATAGTAAAAAATGTGGTAGATACTGCATTTTATTTTTTTGTAATTTATTCATAGACACCTCAAATCCAATGTTTTATTATCTTGAAAGTATATCGGCAAGTTCAAAGATTTCTATATCTCGCTCTCTTTTCATTTTCAGTGCATCTGCTAAATCAAAGTGTACAACCGTACCTCCTTCAATTCCTATGGCTCTACTTTCACTATCTTCCATTAATAACGTAACAGCTTTTTCTGCCAT
>PDWI01009349.1_pt1 | contig 11289 bp, 11 predicted proteins | sample 1430891 | NCBI WGS metagenome assembly PDWI01 (sample SAMN01162508, study PRJNA174530) | Oral metagenome, whole genome shotgun sequencing project. | biome: Marine environment; feature: Marine mammal; material: Swab sample of the gingival sulcus; isolation source: swab sample of gingival sulcus... | reverse complement strand
GAGCGTTCGCTTGTGCGTAAAATGACCGAGTATCCGAGCGTGTTTGGTCTGGCGCTAAACGAACATATGCCGCACCATATTTGCACCTACTTGTACGAGTTGGCTCAGCTATTCAATCATTTTTACGAACACAACCGAGTGATCGACGATCCGCGCCAAGCGGAGCGCTTGCGGCTGGTTGCGTGGTATACGGCTATATTGCGCGATGGACTCGGCTTGCTCGGTATAGACGCACCAGAGAATATGTAGCCCTGGCCCTGGGCATATGTACGCCTGTGAGCGGCGTATTTAGGTGTCAAAACGCGGCTAGTGGTGGTATTTTTGTTGCCGTTCTGCAAAAATAAGCAGTAGCATGAAGACAGCACTAATACTTTACCCAAATCACCTGTACCCATTTGACCAACTGCCCCAAGCGGACACAATCGTGATGGTGGAGGAGCCGTTGTATTTTGGCGTCGACCAAGAGCGTCCGCATCGCTTACACCGCCAGAGAATTATCCTGCACCGTGCCAGTATGCGCCGCTATGTAGAGGAGGTTCTTTGGCCAAACGGCGCCGAGGTTGACTACATTGAGCTGGACGTTTTCATGCAGAGTACGGACATTTTTGATCGGCTCAAGAAGTACGATCAGCTGATGTTTTTTGACCCCATCAACGAACAGCTTACGCGGCGGCTGCTAGAGGTGCGGCGCGAACGCGACGATCTGCCAGCAATGGAGTTTTTGCCAAACCCTACTTTTTACTTGCAGGAGCAAGAGGTGCGGGCGTTTTTGGGGCAGAAGCATCAAGATGTATTCACGGATTTTTACCAGTGGCAGCGCGAGCGGTTTAACATATTGATTGGCGATGACTACAAGCCAGAGGGCGGGCAGTGGATGCTGTCGGCGCCGAAGGGCGGTGCGGCTGATACGGCTGACCCGCCTGGTATGGAGGTTTTTGGCGATAATCAGTGGGTTGCCGAGGCGATCGCCTATGTTGATGAGCACTTCCCGAATAATATTGGCGAGACGGAGTTTCGGTGGCCGACAAGTCATCAAGAGGCGCGTGCTTGGCTGCAGGACTTCTTGCAGCATCGGCTGGCGCGTTATGGCGAAGCGCCAGGTAGCTGGGATGGGTCAACGCTCGGTTTTCACAGTGGTTTGTCGGTGAGTCTGAACATTGGGTTGCTATCTGCGCCGCAGGTAGTAGAGGCTGCGCTGGAGCAGCATCGCAAAGACCCGGTGCCGCTTTACTGCCTAGAAGCGTTTATACGCGGAGTTCTGGGCTGGCGCGAGATTGCTCGGGGCGACTATGTTGTGCGCCACCAGGAAGCGCTGGGCGGCAGGCAGCAGTCGCGGCGCCATATGGAGGAGTCGTGGTATACGGGATCGACGGGGCTTGTGCCGTTTGACGATACGCTACGCAAACTCTTGCAGCATGGGTATGCTCAGCCGGCAGAGCGACAAATGGCGGTGGGCTTGATGAAGCTGTGCGACATTGATCCTCACGACGCTGTTGCTTGGTTTGGCGAGATGTGTCTGGATGCGGCAGAGTGGCAGGTGATCCCGAATGTTCGCCGGGCATACGACATACATCAGGGCGGCCACTACGTTATGACCAGCGACCATGTCCGCAAAATGACGGGCTATGCCAAGGGCGAGTGGTGTGATGTGTGGGACGGCTTGTATTGGCGATTCGTGGAGAGAAATCGAACGGCTTTGGCGCGTAATTCAAAGACCAAGTCGTTGGTGCATGGTCTGGACAAACTGGATAGCGACCGGCACCGGATTATCCGATACCGAGCGGACGATTTTTTGGCGCAGCATACTCGAGTGTAGGGGTCTGCTTGCGCTTTGCTGGCTTGCATAAGCGGTAACATCACGCTATATTTCTAAGCATAGAGTTAAAAAGGGAGAGGCAATATGTCAAAGCATATTAACGGCTTCATGGACTTTATCCGTGAGCAGGGTGTAGTTGGTCTGGCTGTCGGTCTTGCGATCGGTGCAGCAGCTGGCGATGCCGTAAAATCAATCGTCGACAATCTGATAAACCCACTCGTTGGACTGATTCTTGGCGGCACCGACCTATCCAGTATCGAAACGACAGTTATGCGTGGCGGTAAGGAGCTGGTCTTCGGTTGGGGCAACATTTTGAACGGTATCATTACCTTGTTGGCGGTTGCTGCAACGGTATATCTGATTGTTCACATGCTCAAGATGGACCGTCTGGATAAGAAAAAGAAAGACTAGTCGCCTCTATCTGAGGTAGTAGCTATAAAAACCGGCCAAAAAGGCCGGTTTTTTGTTGCAGATCGAGGGTTTGTGTAGTTAATAACGAGGCGCTGCGGGGAGTGCAAAGTACTCCTCCATGGTAGTCTGGCGGGCGTGGATCTCGCGGGCTAGCTCTATGCCAACATAGCGTAGATGCCACGGTTCGTACTGATAGCCGGTAATGTCGGTTTTGCCCTCCAGATAGCGGATAATAAACCCGTATTCGTGCGCATGGTCGCGTACCCAAGTGCCGCCTGCTGTTTCGCCGAAGCAGATATCTAGGTCGCATTCGCCGTCGGTGTTGCCGATATCCATGACAAGGCCTGTTTGATGTTCGCTATGTCCTGGGCGGGCAGAGTAGCTGTCGGCTTGGGCTTGGCCGTCTTTCTCGGCGTAGGCGTCGTATAGCTGCTTTTGGTAAGAGTACGATCGATATCCGCTGATATATTTCAGGGAGAGGCCCTCTTGGGCGGCGGCTTCGGTCAGGCGCTCTATGGCTTTGGCGGCGTCGGATCGCATTTGTTGTCCGCCAAGTGGCACCAGCTGTTCAGGCTCGTAATCACCGGGGAGGGGGCGCTGTTTGTTGACAACGACCCAGATGCTGTCGGGCTCGATTAAGGAGTGTGGCGTTCCGCTAGTCTGGGGTGGCGTCTGGGGTGTTTCGGTTTGGGGCGGGGCGGTCGGGGCGTGCGCGGTTTTGTGCAAGAATAATGACCAGCCAAGGACGCCAAGAGCTGCACAGCTGGCGGTGATCAAGAGTGTTGTTCTGGACGCGAATCGACGCATATCGTACAGTATAATATATCTAGGTAGCCGGGAGAATTGCTAGTATCCCCCGCGGTACTAGTGCGTAGACGAAAGATAGGAGCCGAACGCGTGACAGACAAGCCACCAATTCCGATAAAACTACTATGGGTGGATTTGGAGATGACTGGGCTGGACGTGGACCAAAATCGCATACTGGAGGTGGCTGTCGAGGTGTCTGATATGCAGCTGCGTGTTTTGGAAACCTACGAGGCGGTGATACATCAACCAAAGGGCGTGCTAGACGGTATGGGCGACTGGGCTAGGCAGCAACATGCCAAAAGCGGGCTGACTCAGCGTGTGCAGGCCGAAGGCCGCCCCGAGGCGGAGGTGCAGGCCGAGCTAGTATCACTGATTCGCCGCCACTTTGACGAACCAGCCGTTGTGGCTGGCAACTCTATACATCGCGATCGGATGTTTATTGCTCACTGGTGGCCGCAGGTAGAGCAGCTGCTGCACTATCGAATGCTCGATGTGAGTAGTTTCAAGGTTTTGATGCAGGGCATGTACGGTTTGTCGTTTACTAAATCAGAGAATCATCGAGCGCTCGATGATATCCGAGAAAGTATTGCCGAGCTGCAGTACTATCTGGAGTGGCTGAGCGGCGACCGTAAGAAACCGGAAGCTGGGTAGGTATGGACCACGAAGAGCAGTTGGATCATAAGACGGTCGAGGAGTATATCCTGAGCATGCCAGATGCTCGCTTGGACTACCCGTTTGGCAAGGACGTTGCTGTCTACAAGGTGCAGGACAAAATGTTTGCGCTCATAAGCGAAGGGTCTGTGCCGCTTCGGATCAGTCTTAAGTGCGACCCGCAGCTAGCCGAAGTGCTGCGCGAAAAATATGAATCTGTCATGCCGGGGTATCACCTGAACAAAAAGCACTGGAACACAATCGTGCTCAGCGGCCAGCTAGACTGGCAAGAAGTGCAGGCCTTAATAGTGCATAGCTACAATCTAGTTTTGTCGTGACGCTCTGGATTTAAAGGTTTCGGCGTTGCGATACAGTTCGTCTAGGACGGATTTGGTTTTCTCGCTGGGTGAAGTGGTGTAGACGCGCTTGAGGGCTTTTTGATAGGCGTCTAGCTGTTTAAAGATTTCCTTTTCGAATGCTGCATCAAAGTTGTTGGATTGTTCGGCTTTGATGAGCGCTTCATCGGTTTTGAGGTTCTCGCGGGATTTCAAGGTCTTTTTATCTACTTTGCCACCTTCTGCCTGAATGCGAGAGGTTATCTGCCCAACATCCGACTTCATACTGATGTTGAGGTTGGTAGCGAGGTTTCGGGTCTCGGCGGACTTGCCTTTTTTGGCGCCCGTCTCAGCAATCCGCGCGATTTCGGTTTGCCTAGCGGCGATCTCTATAAGACCGGCTGATTTTGGCGGACCGCTAGTGAGGACGGCGCCAACGACGATAATGATAGCGAATACGATAAAGCCCAAGATGCCAAATATGGCAAAACGTTGTTTGCGACCCTCTGGCAGGCTAAAGCGGCTTTGCGGCTGGCCCTGATATGGATTGTATGGTTGTTGTGGGTATTGTGGCTGCATGCTGCCCCCTCTTCGGCTTTAGTTAGCTCTAGTATATACGAATTATAACACTAGCATTATATACGCTATTGATGGTTGAAATAGCGCTGTTGTGCCGGCTTTTTGCCGTAGCGCTGTATACTGAAGTACATGGATGCCGTCGAAGATATCAAGGCGCGGCTCAACATAGAGGACGTGGTGGGGGAATATGTCGAGCTTAGGCGTGCTGGCAGGAACTACAAGGGCCTGAGTCCGTTCACTGCAGAACGAACGCCTAGCTTTATGGTTAGTCCTGAAAAGGCTATCTGGCATGACTTTAGCTCTGGCAAGGGCGGCAATATGTTCAGCTTTGTCATGGAAATGGAGGGGTTGGACTTTAAGGGTGCTTTGGAGCATTTGGCGCGCAAGGCCGGAGTAGACCTGGCGCAGTACCGGACCGGTCGTTCGGCGGAGACGGGCAAGCAAAAAGACCGGCTGTATCAGGCGCTTGATCTGAGCGTGCGTTTTTACCAAGCTCAGTTGCGCGGCAATAAGTCGGCGCTAGAGTACTTGCTAAAAAAGCGGCAGTTTTCCAAGGAGATTGTACTCAAGTTTGGGTTGGGCTATGCGCCGAACACAGGCAGGGCTCTGGTCGACTTTTTGCAGAAGAAGGGATTTACTCCACGTGAATTGCAGCAGGCTGGCCTAAGTGCTCGGTCGTATCGCGGCGGCCCGCGCGATATGTTTCGCGGTCGAATTATGGTGCCGCTCATGGATGCGCAGGGCAGGGCGCTCGGGTTTACGGCGCGCCTACTGGCCGACGAGCCTGACTCGCCCAAGTACATAAATACGCCGCAGACGATGTTGTACGACAAGGGGCGGCACGTGTTTGGCCTGCATTTGGCCAAGGAAGCGCTGCGCCGCGAGGGGTTTGCGGTGTTGGTGGAGGGCAACCTGGATGTTATTGCCAGTCATCAGGCGGGAATCGCTCAGGTGGTGGCTACCGCTGGCACGGCGCTTACTGAATCGCACCTGAAGTCTATAAACCGCTTTACGGGTGATATTCGTCTTGCCTTCGATCAGGATAAGGCGGGTATTGCCGCTGCCGAACGGGCCATACCGATTGCGGGCAAGGTGGGGGTGACGCTGGGAATTATTACCATCCCAGACGGTAAGGACCCGGATGAACTAGTACGCAAAGACCCAGAGCTATGGCGCAAGGCTACGCAGCAACATCAGTACGCGCTGGACTGGCTAATAGAAAAGTATCAGCACCAGCTAGATTTACAGACCGCCACCGGCAAGCGCCAATTTAGCGACACGCTGCTGAGGGTTGTTCGCCAACTGCCGGATCAGGTAGAGCAGGATCACTTCATCGATAAGATTGCGGATGTAAGTGGTATCTCGCGCGAGGCGCTTCAGGCCAAAATGACTGCCATCGGCAGCGAGCGCCGCACTTTGCGCCGGCCTAAGGTGGATGTAACGGCTGCATCGTTGCCAGATGTCGTAAAGTACCAAGACCATTTCATGGCGCTGGTGTTACTGCGGCCAGGCTTGCGGGACTACATGGACTTGGTGTCGCCAGAGATGTTGCCGCAAGAGGCGGCTCAGGAGTTGTTCGTTCATCTGGTGCAGCACCCTGATTTTGGCATAGAGACTGGCGCGCCGGTACCCGCAGCATTGAGCGGTCTGGCAGATTATGTTAAAATTCTCGGATTGCAGTACGATGAGCTGTATCGTGACCGAGAGGATGTTGATCTGATCAACGAAGTCATTTATGTGCGGTCGGAACTAATAAAACAACACGTTAAACACCAAAAAGCCCGCATAGCTTCCCAATTAGACGATGCAGACGATGCTTCGGCGCTACTCGCCGAGGTGCGTGAACTAGATAATTTACTCAAAAACGTATCCAAGGAGTGATATACATGTCCGACGACAAGAAAAACGCCGAAGGCATAACTGCCGACCTGTCCGAGGTCAAAGCGGCGCTAGTGGCTAAGGCCAAACAGGACGGCAAGATTGACCAGCGTACGATACTTGCCGAGATCCCCGATCGGCCAGAAAATGCCGATCTGTTAGATCAGCTCTATACCGAGCTAGCTGATGCCAATATAGAGGTCTCTATGGTTTCAGAGCCAAATGCCGAGGATTTTTCGGATGAGTGGGCCGGCGAGGACGGCGAGGAAGAGATTGTTCTGGACGACAAGACCTATCTGGATGACATTGCTGACGACTCAGTGCGGCTGTACTTGCGCGAAATCGGTAAGATTCCATTACTGACCGCAGAGGAAGAGCTAGATCTAGCCCAGCGTGTGGTGCAGGGCGACAAGCGCGCCAAGGACAAAATGGCAGAGGCTAACATGCGTCTAGTCGTGTCTATCGCCAAGCGGTACGTTGGGCGCGGTCTTGACCTGTTGGATTTGATCCAGGAGGGAAACACTGGTCTGTTGCGAGCAGTCGAGAAGTTTGACCCAGACAAGGGGTTCAAGTTTAGCACGTATGCAACGTGGTGGATCCGTCAGGCGATCACGCGGGCAATTGCCGACCAGGCGCGTACTATTCGTATTCCGGTGCACATGGTAGAGACTATCAACAAGTTGCTGCGTACCCAGCGCCGACTCACCCAAGACCTAAACCGCGAGCCGACCAACGAAGAGATTGCCGAGGCCATGGAAATAGAGGTTGAAAAGGTCGAGCACATCATGAAGATCAAGCAAGATATATCCAGCCTTGATGCAAGCGTGCGCGACGATGAAGAAGATTCTGTGCTGGCTGATTTTATCGAAGACGAAGACACGGCAAGCCCAGTGGAATCGGCTACCGGCCAGCTCCTGAAAGAGCACGTCAAGGACATGCTGGGTGCACTGACCGAGCGCGAACAAAAAATACTGAAGCTTCGGTTTGGCCTAGAAGACGGCAAGAGCCACACCCTAGAAGAGGTTGGCCAAGAGTTCAGTGTTACTCGCGAGCGTATTCGGCAGATAGAAGCCAAGGCGCTAGCCAAGCTGCGCAAGCACAAGGACGCCAAAAAGCTCCACGACTATATTAAATAGCGGCACTCTTGGCGGGGCGAGCTTTTTGTGGTGCTCGCCCTTTGCTGGAGTTCAAAAAATAGTCCGCTCGAGTGATTTTTGCGGATCAGGCGGACGTTGTTAGAGCATGTATTTTACGGCCATAACGCCTAGCACGACGAGGATAATGAACAAGAAGCCGAGCGTATCGATATAGCGCTCGATGGTGTCTTTGTAGCGCTTGCCGAACTGGTGCATCAAAAAGCCTACCAAGAAGAAGCGGCCGCTGCGGCCGATAAGCGACGCCAGGACGAACAGGGGTAGGTTAACAGCAAAAACGCCGGCAGTGATAGAGAACAGTTTGTAGGGAATTGGTGTAAAGCCAGCGATTACTACGGCCAGTACGGTGTACTCGTTGTATAGCTCGCCGACGCGCAAAAACTGTTCTTGGAGCCCATAGGTATCAATGATCCATCGGCCAACGGTTTCTTGCAGGGCAGCACCTATAAAGTAGCCAAATATACCGCCAACGATACTAGCGGCGGTGGCAATGGTTGCTAGCCGAACCCATTTATGCGGCCGTGCGGTCACCATTGCGATAAGGAGCGGGTCAGGTGGTATGGGGAAGAAAGAGCTTTCTGCAAAACTTAGTCCGGCCAAGGCTCGTTCGGCCTGCTTTTTTTCGGACCAACTAATAACCCAAGCGTAGAGCCGCCGAATCAGCGCTCGCGGCTTTTCAAATAAATTGAGCAACCACAAAATGGGGCGTGTATCGTCTAGCGATTCATAGTCTGGTGCGTTGGAGCGTCGTGCCATATCGGTATCAATAGTAACATCTGGGAGCGAGTTCGGCTAACGGGGCGAGTCACTTGGGCGGTCTGGGCCCTGTGTTTGGGCTGTCTCACTGGTCGCGACCTTCCTAAGCGTGTTCAAAAATGGTACACTTTATGTCGATGAAATTGATTGGGTTGTCTGGGTCCAACGGATCGGGCAAGGATACCATTGGGCATTTACTGCGCGACCAATTTGGTTGGTGCTTTGCTGGCGCTACGGAAATGTTGGTGGCCGAACTGGAAAAACGCGGTCTACCGACAGACAGAAAACACAAAGCTAACCTAAGTGCTGAATGGCGGCGCCAGTATGGCCCGGCCGTGATTGTTGATAGGGGTGTAGAGCAGTTTCAGGCCAGCGGCCGCGGGGGGCTAATTGTCGGTAGTCTGCGCCATCCTAGCGAGGCCGATCGTGTACACGAGCTGGGCGGCGTCATGTTGTGGGTGGATGCCGACTCGCGAGTGCGTTACGAGCGCATTACTACCAACGACCGCGGGCGCGTGGAGGATAAAATATCCTACGAACAATTTGTTGCCGACGAACAACGCGAGATGTATCCAGAGGGGGATAGTGCGACATTGCACACTGCGGCGGTCAAGGAGCGTGCGGATTTATTTATTGCGAACAACGGTAATGATATTGACGCTTTTAAGGATCACGTAAGGGAAGTACTGACGGCCGCACAACTGCTACAATAGAAGTAGTGAGCAGAAAAATCGTCGTTATTGGGGCAGGTTTTGGCGGTATGAGCGCCGCAGCTTATTTGGCTAGGGCTGGTCATGACGTCGTGGTTGTTGAAAAGAATGCCCAGCCAGGCGGCAGGGCATTTACGATTCAGCAAGATGGGTTTCGGTTCGAGCTAGGGCCTAGCTGGTATATGATGCCTGACGTTTTTGATGAGTTTTTTGCTGATTTTGGCAAGCAGGTCGCTGATTATTATCGACTGCAGCCGCTTAGTCCGTCATACCGAGTGTTTGATGACGCCGCAGATCCACTCGATATCGCCGACGCAGAAGCGACGGTTGCGGTATTTGAGCGTATTGACCCACGTGCTGGCGACGGCCTGAAGCGTTTACTGCGGAAGACTGGCCGGGAGTATGCGACGGTTCGCGGCGGTATTCTGACTAGTGATTGGCTGCGCTTTAGGCAGGCGCTACGGCCCGAGGTGCTCAGGTTTTTGCTTAATCCTGAAATGATACGCTCCTACGATGCTCGGGTGCGCAAGTATATTCCCAGTGAACGGCTACAACATGTACTGGAGTTTATGACGGTATTCATGGGCGGGAGTCCGCGTAACATACCTGGAATGTATACATTGCTAGCGCACGTTGATATGGGCATAGGCATTTATTATCCAATGGGCGGATTTGCGGCGGTTGCGCGGGCATTTGAACAACTTTCTGAGGAGCAAGGCGTGCAGTATCGCTACGGTAGCACGGTGTGTCAGGTGCTCGTATCTGGTGGCCGAGTGAGAGGCGTGCTGCTACAGGACGGCAGTCGTATTGATTGCGATGTGGTGGTGGCCAATGCTGATTATCAACATGTACAGACTGAGTTGTTGCCGCCAGAGGCGCAGGATATACCTCCTGGAAAGTGGCCGAAGAAAGTGTTGTCGCCGTCGGGATTACTGATATCGCTCGGTGTCTCTGGTCGACTGCCAGAATTGCTACACCATAATCTGTTCTTTGACGCGGACTGGGACGCTCATTTTCGGTCTGTGTTTAGCACAAGGCAATGGTCGAACGACCCGTTATTCTATATGTGCGCGCCTAGTAAAACTGATCCAGATGTTGCGCCGCCAGATCATGAAAATATTTTTATTTTAGCGCCGCAGGCTGCCGGCGTTCAGCCTGACGAGTTGGCGGTCAATCGTACGGTGGATGCTATCATGGAGCGGGTCGAGCGGCGAACTGGTGCGCGTCTGGCGGATCGTATCGCCGTGCGCGATATTCGAACACAGGAGTACATGCACGATGTGTTCAACGCCTACCAAGGCAATGCCTTTGGTCTAGCGCATACTTTGCGCCAGAGTGCGCTGTTTCGGCCGCGCTTAAAGGCGCGCCGCGCGGGAGGATTATATTTTGTCGGGCAGTACACCAACCCGGGTACCGGAGTTCCCATGGTGGTGTTGTCGGGCAAGACGGTTGCGAACACAGTGGAGCATTATGAGCGTTGAGCGTACTATTTTTCGACGCGCTAGCACCACGTATTACTGGAGTAGTGTTTTCTTTCCGGGGGCCGTACGAGACGATGTGTTTAGGCTGTACAGTTTTGTTCGGGTAGTAGACGACCTGGTGGATGCCATGCCGCAAGATACGGCGGCGTTTGATGCCATGGCTCGTAGCTGGCGTAGCGGCCGTGTCGACGAGACGCTAAGCGATGTGCAGCGAGTGGCGTTGCAGAACATGCTTGGTCTGCAGAAGTCATATGACATCCCCAATGCTTGGGTGGAGACGTTTCTGCGTAGTATGGCCTGGGATACCACGCAGCATAAGTACCAGACAATCGGCGATAGCCTGGACTACGTGTATGGCTCTGCGGAAGTAATTGGACTAATGATGGCGCGCATACTGGGTTTGCCAGAGGACGCGTTGGAGGCGGCTCGCCTACAGGGCAGGGCTATGCAATGGATAAACTTCTGTCGAGACGTGCAAGAGGATGTTGGGCTGGGTCGTTGTTACTTTCCGGCTCAAGATCTGAAACGCTTTGGGCTGGATGGCTTGTCGCACGATGAAACACAAGAGAATGTGCAGGGTTTCTTGGACTTTATGCGATACCAGCTGCAGCGCTACCGGCAGTGGCAGGCGCAGGCCGATGAAGGCTATCAGTACATACCGCGTCGGATGCGCATACCAGTACGAACCGCGGCTGATATGTACAACTGGAC
>PDWI01009347.1_pt1 | contig 11290 bp, 14 predicted proteins | sample 1430891 | NCBI WGS metagenome assembly PDWI01 (sample SAMN01162508, study PRJNA174530) | Oral metagenome, whole genome shotgun sequencing project. | biome: Marine environment; feature: Marine mammal; material: Swab sample of the gingival sulcus; isolation source: swab sample of gingival sulcus... | reverse complement strand
AAATCTACTGGAGGCATGATATCCTATGTCGAAATACCAAATATGGTTAAGAACACAAAGGCGATTCTTTCGATCATTCAATATATCTATGATAATGTTATGTATGGCGAGTTCAATACGAAGCTAGACTTTTGTAATAAGTGTGGTTATGAGGGCGAAATAATAGTCAATGATGAGAACAATTGGGTTTGTCCTAATTGTAACAATAGCAATAAAAAAGAACTGACTGTTATCAGGAGAACTTGTGGCTATTTGGGTGAGAACTTCTGGAATGAAGGAAGAACGAAAGAAATCAAATCTAGGGTTATGCATATATAACGATAGAAGGTAGTTATGAAGTATGCACAGTTAAGAAAAAATGATGTAGCCAATGGAGAAGGCATAAGGGTTAGCCTCTTTACTAGTGGATGTACTCATAATTGTAAAGGCTGTTTCAATAAAGAATATCAATCGTTTGATTATGGTGATGAAATGACGTATGATGTTGTAGAAGAAATAGTAGAAGAGTTAAAAAACGACTATAATAGTGGTCTTACTATTCTTGGAGGAGAACCCTTTCAAAGTTTAGATTTAATACAGTATCTAAAGCCGATAAGAGCGTATATAGATCGTTATAATGCAGGTAGTTCAACTAATAAAAAAAATATTTGGGTGTATTCTGGTTATACTTTTGAGCAGATTATATCGGATAAAAAAAAGTTGGACTTATTACTGCTTACCGATGTTTTAGTCGATGGCCTTTTTGAAGAAAAACTGCTGGACCTTAGACTTCAGTTTAGAGGCAGTTCTAATCAAAGAATACTTGATGTAAAAAAGTCTATTAACGCTAAAAAAGCAATGAATTATTATTTATAGGAAAATGCTATTTTCCTATTTTTTTTATCGTTTATATTATATAATAACTACAAAGGGGACGCTATGAGTAGATTGAAAAATTATGTTATAAGAGGTGGAGCTTTACTCGTTTTTCTCATTTTTTCAGTGCCGTATATCTTATATTTTTCTGGCAGTAGGGTTGAAGGGGTTGTTCGCGATAGAGAAATAAAAATGACTTCTGAAATCAAGCAAGAAGAAGACGCTGCTTCATCAAAAGAAGTATATACATATACAGAATATATTTATATAGACTTTGAAGTTGATGGGAAGCAGTATACCTCTGTTTTTTCCACTGTAAAGGCGAAAGACAGACATGTAAAACTGTCCTTTGACTCTGTGTTATTATCTAGTACGATTAAAATAGGTGATAAGATCATGGTTCGTTACTCTAAAGATGATCCTAGTGTCAATTCGTCTATTCTTTCTTATGATTTTCGATATACTCAGGATTTGGCATTTATTACTGGATCAATACTTGTTTTCGTAGCTTCCTTTGTCGATCTTAGTAAGGTTAATAGAAGAAAAAAGAGTAGAAAGAACAACAAAAGCAAGAGTGTTGAGCCGGAAGAAATTGATGTAACATATTATACGGATAAATTTGACATAAACGAATTAAATTTATATTATAACAACAGATTTTTTGCGTTTGTTAATGCCATTTCTGACAACAAAGAAGGAACAATTTCTTTAGAGAGTGCTTTACTAAATGGATTTATAACAACAGGAGATTTTGCTATTATAGCAAAAGGAGATGATCATTTTGCTAGGTTAGAGTTTCTTGAAGCTAAAACTAGTGATGGGTTTACTCATCAAAAGATAGATAATTCCATTTATAAATATGCTACATTGATATTTAAGCGAAGTGCCGACGCTAATGTAGTACAATGTGATAGTATTTTATATATCAAAAAATAATTATAGTAACGGAGAATGTATGAATCATAGATTAGGAACGCTTTTTATAAAAACATTTACAATTTCAGCTTTTACTTTTGGGGGAGGTTATGTAATCGTTCCATTAATGAAAGAAATATTTGTTGATGAGCTAGGATGGATTGATGAAAATGAAATGTTAGATTTGATTTCCATATCACAGTCATCGCCAGGAGCTATGGCGGTTAATGTTTCGATGCTAGTAGGGTATAAGGTAGCCGGCTTTTTAGGTTCTATTATCGCTATTTTTGCTACGATAATACCACCTATAACTGTAATATCTATTATCACACTCTTCTATGATGCCTTTAGTTCCAATATATATGTTGCTAATTTTCTTAGAGGGATGCAGTCTGGCGTTAGTGCTTTAATTTTTAGTGTTGTTTTTGATTTGTCTAAGAAAATTTTTGTATCAAAAGATTTCCTAAATTATGTACTTCTCTTCGGCGCTATTATCTTAAAAATGGTATTTCATGTCAATGTTGTGAAAATAATATTGATTTGTGCTCTAATTGGATTGATTAATGGTATGGTGTCCATTATTAGAAAGAAGGTTAATGATGCTTATTAAGCTTTATATAAGCTTTCTGAAAGTTGGTATGCTTAGCTTTGGTGGAGGACTTGCAGCCTTACCACTAATACAAGAAGAAATTGTGGATGTAAACCAATGGATTACCATTAGAGAATTTACTGATCTTATAACAGTTGCTCAAATGACACCTGGTCCCATTGCGATAAATGCGGCAACGTTTATTGGAACCAAACTAGCAGGGCTTCCGGGGGCCATTGTCGCTACACTCGGTTCTATCACGCCTGCTATCATACTTGTTAGTATATTAAGCTTTTTATATTATCGATTTAAAAACCTTAATCTGATGAAAGCAATACTCTCTGCGTTAAGACCAGCTGTTGTTGCGTTGATATTATCAGCCGGTATCATCATATTTAAACATCTTGCTTTTTCTGATGGGGTTAATTATATTGGTGTAGGGTTGTTTATTGTAGCATTTGGTATTATTAGGTTTACCAAACTAACACCAATTAAAACGATGTTTTTATCGGGCGTCGTTGGTATGATAATATATAGTATATAAAAAAAGCTCCCATAGGGAGCATTTTTTATTATTCAGTTACAGTTTCAAATTCTTTGTTTGACCATCCTAGAGGTGCGTTTGGCTTCATGCCCATTCCACCTTTAAGAGAGTAAGCGTCAAATCCTAGTAAACGAAGTGCAGCTACTGTTTGACCAGCAGTTTGACCAGTATAGCAATATACTATGATTGTCTTATCTTTAGGAAGTGTTCCAAAGTTTTTGTGCATATCTTTACCAAAATTCATTTGAGTAGCGCCTTTGATATGACCTTTTGCAAAGTCTTCAGCACTTCTTATACTTAAGATGTAAATGCTCTCATCACCAGCATCAACAAGCTCTTTTAACTTTTCTTCTGCGATGATATAGTTAGGATATTTTCCATCTTTTAATGAACCAAAATAAGCATCAGCAGCTTTTTGGATTTCTGGATCAATCATATTATCCATAGGCTTAATTTCAACAGCTTCTTCTGTTAATACTTCATCAACGCCTTCCACTTTACTTATACCAAAGTTAAATCCAAGGTTAACGCTTTTCGCATTAATTCCTGCCATGTTATATATAGCATCTGCTTGTCCTGCAGTTTGACCAGAGTAGCAGTACATATAAACAGCTTTGTCTTGTGGTACGTTTTTAAGGTTTTCAGCTACAGCAGGTCCCCATGGGAAGTTTACAGCACCTTTTACGTGACCTTTAGCATAATCTTCTGCTTTACGAAGGTCAATGATAAACATATCTTCGCCGTCTTTTACTTTTTGAATGAAATCACCTTGCTTGATTTTTTCCATGTCTTCTGGATATTCAGCAAAGTATTTGTTAACAGCTTCTTCAACAACGTTTGCTTTTTCTTCCTCTTTTTTAGGCTCTTCTTTTTGTTCTTCTTCCTTTGTAGCCTCTTCCTTTTTCTCTTCCTTCTGCTCTTCTTTTTTCTCTTCTTGCTTTGGTTCTTCTTTTTTCTCTTCTGGTTGAGAACAAGCAACTACAGAGAAGACTAATACAAGAACTAGAAGTAATGATAATAATCTCTTCACTATATTCCTCCTTGTTATTTTTGTTAAACTAGTAACTGATTTAACATAGACATTATAATATAAAAAAAGAAAAATAGCTAGTTTTTTATAAAAAAGGAAAAACTAGCATTGTTAAAAGTCATTACAATGGTGTTAAATCGGTATCAATATGTAAGAAACAGACGGTGTTATTGAGTGATTAACAAGAAAAATTAATTATTTTGTATTGATAATTATCATGGTTAGTACGTTCTAAAAACTTTTTCTTAATACAATTATTTACTCCTTTTTCGATCGCTATTCTGATATTGTTCCTTTAATAATGTGAAACCCGTAGTACCATATAAGTCGTTAGGATCGATCTCACCCATGAATATGATGGTGTCATCACCTTCTTCGATATCGAGATACATTGTCTTTATATGATACTCTTTGTTATGCTTTTCATATATCATTATTAAGTGGCTCTGTAATTCGTTTATATCCACTGTCTTTGTTATGTATGTTAGATAAATCTCTACGTCAAAAAGCGCTTTTGCTTCGGCTAAACTCATCTCTGCTTCTAATTTGTTTATTCTATTATATTTGTCTTCTGTATCAAAAAAGAAACTGTATTGTATTGAGTGATCTTGGAAGTCTTCTATTTTTGCTTCTTCTCTTAGTTCTCTCTCCAGGCGGCTAAACGTACTGCCTTTCTCTATGATATTTTCTTTGTAATTATCATTCTTCACTTTTCCAAGAGCATTGCATCGTACATTAAAGTTTAAATCTAATAGTTTGTCCGATTGATATGTTGTAACATATTCTGAGTTTTTAAAATTATAGTATGTTTTATCTCTTGCAATATCTAAATCTGCGTAGTTTTCTTCAATGTATTTATCAGAATTTATAATTGCTAGCATTTTTGAAAGTGGATTACCGAGAAACGCATTGGTGAAAAAAACGATTGGTGATAGAAGAACAATGGTGATAGAAACAAGTAGTATTATCTTTTTCAAAGATTTTCCTTTTTCTTTAAAGAGCGATACGACATTCGATAGTAGCATACCAATTACTGCTAGTATAAATAGTATTACAGTGTATAATGCAGAGCCGTAGACTTTCCTAATACTTATACTGAAGTTCTGTTCGAGCAGTAAATATAAAATAGCAATAGTAAATATGGTTATCATTAATTTATAGGAGTTTTTATACGCTTTTTCTCTATATATACTATAAAAAAGTATTCCTACAATGGGCATTATTACAATCGACATAGGAAAGCCTCTGCTATCTAGAAATAGAGAAGTTATCACCATAAGTACTGAAATCATATAGTTCAATTTCTTATTCATATGCCCTCCTTTTTGTGATTATATTATATTACGCATGAATGTGTGTTACAATATGTGTATGAAAAAAAATGATTTTATACTTATTATAATAATAACCATAATAGCGCTCACCGGTTTACTGTTTGTTACAAACTATATGGGACGTAGTGGAGAGTTCGCTGTTGTGAAAGAAAATGGCAAAGAAGTGTTACGAGTTGATTTGTCAAAAGAGGATGAATATAAAATAGTCACTGACAATGGATTTAATATTATAAAAGTTGTTGATGGGACGGTAATGGTTATAGATTCTGATTGTAAGAATAAAATATGTGTCAATCATAGACCCATTCGTTCTACTTCTGAGTCTATCATCTGTTTACCACATAAACTTATTGTAGAGATAGAAAAAGAAGATTCTAATAGTGAGGTGGATAGTGAGTCAAAATAAACTGACAAAGTACGCGCTTCTAGTAGCACTTGCTATGATATTTAGTTATATTGAGTTTTTAATCCCGATTCCTATGCCAGTTCCTGGGATAAAAATTGGTTTGGCTAATTTAGTTGTCGTTATCGCCTTGTATTATCTTGGTTCGAAAGATGCTATCATCATATCTTTGACTAGAATTTTATTGGTTGGTATCACATTTGGAAATTTATCGATGATGCTATATAGTTTGGCCGGCGGTCTCTTAAGTGTTCTCGTGATGATTGTTGCGAAAAAGACGAATGCTTTTAGTGTTGTTGGTGTGAGTATCCTAGGGGGTGTTTTTCATAATATAGGGCAGCTTGTTGTAGCTACTGTTATAATTGAAAACACGAAAATGCTTTATTATATGCCAGTGCTTGTTATTTCTGGAGCTGTTACGGGAATGCTCATTGGTATCGTTTCCAAATCAATACTATCGAAAATGAAAGGGAAATATTTATGAAGAAGTATTTACTACTATTGTTAGCTTTCGTTTTTTTACTAAGTGGTTGTAGAAGAGAACCTAGATTATATAAAGAGGGGTATCTAGATCTTTTTGATACCTACTGTGAGGTAATGATATATGCTGACACGCAAGAAGAGTTTAATACAATAAGTAGTGATGTAAAAAAAGAGCTTGAAAAATATGACAAACTTTTTGATATATATGATAACGCGGATGGGTTACATAATATTAAAACAATTAATGATAATGCGGGTTTAAAAGCGGTTACAGTGGATAAAGATATTATTGAGTTAATTCAGTATTCTAAAGATATGTATGAAAAAACAGATGGCAATGTCAATATCGCGTTTGGCCCCGTTCTTACCATTTGGCATGAACATAGAGAGGAAGGTATAGAAGATAACAATAAGGCTAGCCTTCCTTCGATTGAACATTTAAAAGAAGCGAATGAACTTACAAATATAGATGATGTGATTGTCGATGAAGAAGCCAGGACCGTGTTTTTAAAAAAAAGAGGTATGTCAATAGATGTCGGTGCTATTGCAAAAGGATATGTTGCTGAAAAAATATCAGAGTTTTTAATGGAAAAAGGGTATCACAGTTTTTTACTCAATATAGGTGGAAATGTTAAAACGGTTGGATTAAAAGCGGATGGTAGCAACTGGACGGTAGCGATACAAAATCCAAATCTAGAAGACGATAAAAAATACCTTGATAAGCTATCTTTTGAAACCAATTCGCTTGTTACCAGTGGCGATTATCAGAGATTTTATATGGTTGATGGCGTGATGTATCATCATATCATTAATAAAGATACGTTAATGCCATCGGAGAAATATAAGAGCGTCTCCGTGATATCTGAAAATAGTATCTACGCAGATGCCATGTCCACTGCATTATTTAACATGGATTTTGATGAGGCAAAAGAACTTGCTGAACATGATGAAAATATTGAGGTTGTATGGGTTTTTAAAGATATGAGCATTCAGCGAACAAGTGGTGTCTCTAAATATGTTAAGAAATAATCAATTTTTTTATTATTATTTTTAAGTTAATTATGTTATAATTAGCTTTGTAAATATGGAGGTATTTATGTCAAAAGTTAAAAGCGCCATCTCATTTGATGAGTTAGATAAAATAGATATCAGAGTTGGCGAAATTTTAAACGTTGAGGACGTAGAAAATAGTAGGAAATTGCTTAAACTTACTGTAGATTTTGGTGATTTTCAAAGGACAATTTTAGCTGGCATGAAAGGCGAAAGAGAAGATCCTACAGAAATAATAGGCTTACAAGCATTATTTGTAGTTAATCTTGAACCTAAAAAAATGGCTGGCGAAATATCACATGGTATGCTATTTGATATTGGATACTCTGATGGTATTGTTCCAGTACTTGCTATGCCCGAGAAGAAAGTTCCTAACGGCGTTCGATTAGGATAAAAATAAGGAGGAAGTTTTATGAAGAAAATTGTTTCTATTTTGTTAGTTTTAACACTTGTCTTTTTAGCAGTTGCTTGCGGAGGAGATACAAAAGAAGAGCCTAAAGAAGAGGCTACATCTGAAGAAACTAAAACAGAAGAAGCGAAAGAAGAAAAAGCTGACAACAAGAAAATGGATGAATTGGTAGTTTATTTTGTACCTTCAAGAGAACCGGATGAAATTGTTACTGCAACAGAGCCTTTAAAAGAGCTTTTAAAAGCAGAACTTAAAAAAGAAGGTTATGAAGTAGGTGAAGTAAAGATTGAAGTTGGAACAACTTATGAAGCTGTAGGTGAAGCACTTGATTCTGGTTCAGCAGATGTGGGATTTGTGCCAGGTGGTACTTATGTATTATATGAAGATGGTATCGAAGTAATTCTTACTGCAACAAGAGCAGGTTTATCTAAAGACAGTGCTAATCCTAAAGACTGGAATGACAATAAGCCTACAGAAGCTGTAGGTGATCAAGTTACTTACTACAAAGGATTATTAATTGCTGGCCCAACTGAAAAGGGTAAGAAACTAATCGAAAAAGTGAATAATGGCGAAGAGTTAACAGCAGATGATTTAAAAGATTTAAACTGGGGTGTTAGATCTACTACAAGTTCAAGTGGATATATCTATCCAAATATTTACCTAAAGAATAAATATGGTTTAAGTTTTTCTGACCTAGGAGATAAAGTTGTTCAAACAGATTCTTATGGTTCTTCAATGGCGAAGCTTGCTGCTGGTCAAGTTGACGTTGTAACTGTATATGCAGACGCTAGACGAGACTATGCTGATAAGTGGACAAAAGATTTCAAAAGAACAACACCAATATGGGAAGAAACAGGTGTTATCGGAGTAACTGATAATATTTACAATGATACAATTTCCGTTTCTAAAAATTCTAAAAAAGTGGACGATGGATTAAAAGTTGCGCTTCAAAATGCTTTCATGAATATAGCTAAGACAGATGAGGGTAAAGAAGTTATCAAAATCTACGCTCATGAAGGATATCAAAAAGCTAAAGCTGCTGACTACGATAAAGAGAGAGAAGCTCAAAAAATGTTAAAAGAGCTAAATAAATAATAATAGTGTAGAAAAGCATGTGAAAGCATGCTTTTTTATTACTCAGGAGTTTTTATGATTAAATTTGAAAATGTTGATAAGGTATATGAAGGTGGAGTACATGCTTTAGATAAAGTGAACCTTGAAATCCAACAAGGTGAATTTATTGCAATTATAGGTTTATCTGGTGCTGGAAAGTCTACCCTCATAAGAACAATAAATAAAATGCATGATATAACTGGTGGAACGCTAACTGTTAACGACAAAAATGTTAGCAAGCTAGCTGGTAAGGACTTAAGAAAATTTAGACGAAAAATTGGTATGATTTTCCAAAGTTTTAATCTTATACCAAGAGCTACCGTTATAAAAAACGTGCTGAATTCAAGAGTGCCTGAAATGAACTTTTTTAGCACTGTTTTTGGTGTGTTCTCAAAAAAAGACAAAATCAAGGCGCTTGAAGCATTGGATAAACTAGGCATACTTGATAAAGCTTATGTTAGAGCAGATAAGTTGTCTGGTGGTCAAATGCAAAGGGTTGCCCTTGCAAGAACACTTGCACAGGACCCTGAAATAATACTTGCGGATGAACCTGTTGCATCACTTGACCCTGTTGTTGCAGCGCAAGTTATGAATGATTTTAAAACAATAAATAAAGATTATAATATAACAGTTATTATCAATATTCACCATGTTGATTTAGCGCTTAAGTATGCTGATAGAATTATAGGTATAAAAGCGGGACAGATAGTATATGATGGCGATAGTGCTAACGTTACAGAGAGTATACTTGAAGAAATATATGGTGGTAAACTTGAAGAAGGTGATTTTAATGGAAATAATTAGAGTCATCTTTGGTAAAGAAAAATTTAAGTTAGAAAGTGGTAATGAAATTACAAGTCCTATTAAAAAGGGACCATTTATTATAGCATTACTTATACTTTCTACGTTTATAGCTGTGGTTGTGACTCAATTTGATGTTCAGAAAATAGCGGATAATGGTGATAAGTTCTTTACTATTTTATATAGGATGGTGCCACCAGATTGGGACTATGTTTCTGTTATAAAAGGGCCTTTAATTGACACTATAAAAATGTCTTTTTTAGGTTCGCTTATCGGTTCACTATTAGCGTTCCCTTTTGCAGCTCTTTCAGCTACAAATATTAATACAAATACTATTTCGTTAAAAATTATAAGAATTGTTCTTAGTATCATAAGAACCCTTCCGACGCTAGTGATAGCTCTTATTGCAACGTATGTATTTGGCTTAGGGACTTTTGCAGGAACACTAGCTATTACTATATTTACATTTGGTATCGTTGCTAAAATGTTATATGAGCAGATAGAAACTGTTTATATGGGGGCTTTTGAAGCTATGGAGGCACTTGGAGCAAATAAGATAAAGTCGTTCTTTGCGGCAATTGTGCCACAAGTACTACCTTCTTATATTTCAATATGCTTATATAGTTTTGAAATAAATGTGAGATACGCTGCTATTTTAGGATACGTTGGAGCAGGTGGTATTGGACTATTACTTAATAACACGCTTGGGTTACGACAATATGCTAGTGTTGGTATGGTAATACTTGTACTATTTATAACCGTTGTCATCATTGAAACAATAAGTAGGTACTTTAGAGAGAGGTTGAACTGATGAATGATAAAATAAAATTAACACTGGAAAAAGAACCGAATAATAGGTTAAGATTTACCGTTATCACATTAGTAATACTTTCTTTGACTATTTGGTCATCTACTACTATTGAGTTTAAAGGGTTGCTTAAAAGTGGTATGGATATCACATCAAGTATAGTCGGTGGTATCCTAACACCGGATTGGGGAATGATTTTTAATCTTACTAAAAAAGGTGTACCATATCTATTACTAGAAACATTAAGTATTGCTTTTCTTGGTACGATAATCGGCTCAATACTTGCCATACCATTTGCATTTGTATCGTCAAGTAATATGACAAATAAGGTAATTGCAAGAATTGGCAGTATAGTGATAGCGTTTATTAGAACGTTTCCATCACTTGTTTATGGTCTTATGTTTATCAGGGTTACAGGACCTGGACCTTTTGCCGGTGTGTTAACACTTTCTGTTGTTAGTATAGGAATGATATCAAAGCTATATATAGAAGCTATAGAACAGCTTGATAAGGGGATTATAGAGGCGTTAGATGCTGCTGGATGTTCTACTTTTGAAAAGATAAGATATGGTGTGTTCCCACAATTATTCACGCTTTTTGTTTCGATCGTTATTTATCGATTTGAGATCAATATAAGGAATGCATCTATCCTAGGTTTGGTAGGAGCAGGTGGTATTGGTGCACCATTAGTATTTGCTATGAGCAGTTATAAATGGCATGAAGTTGGAGCTATTTTGTTTGGACTTATCGTCTTAGTTCTGATTGTAGAGAGTGTATCATCTAGAATAAGAAATAAACTTGCTAGAGGCTAATTACAAGCATTCGATTTATTATTTGAAAAACACAGTTGTGTTTTTCTCAGACTGTAGACAAAGTCTTAGGTAAATGAAGATTTACTTAAGGCTTTTTTTATTGTTTGAAACAGCTAAAAGCGTTGGAAAATCAATGAAAAATAA
>PDWI01009346.1_pt1 | contig 11290 bp, 7 predicted proteins | sample 1430891 | NCBI WGS metagenome assembly PDWI01 (sample SAMN01162508, study PRJNA174530) | Oral metagenome, whole genome shotgun sequencing project. | biome: Marine environment; feature: Marine mammal; material: Swab sample of the gingival sulcus; isolation source: swab sample of gingival sulcus... | reverse complement strand
TATCAGGTTGAAGAAAGCTACAAAAGCTAGATATTTCAAACTCGTGGCATTAGACGAGGTGAATAAAAATCAATTTACTACTGTGGCTGAATTGAGCATTGAGTATTAGCAATGAACAATGAATAATTAGCAATGAGCAATTGGCTTGCGCACGCTCATTGCTAATTGAATTATCGTAAAGGACGGCAAAACAAAAGCCCACAATTTTGCTTACGCTACATTGTGGGCTTTTTTATGTTTTTCATCGCAATAAAATGCAAAAATTATCTAATTACCAATTATCAATGCTCCGCGACATTTACTTAATCAACTCATAATCATTATTTTACAAAATAAAATTTTTATTATACAATACCTTGATTATCTGCAATATAAATTGTTAATTGCTCATTACTAATTGCTAATTGAACAAAGTATTGGATTATTCTATTTTGGTAAATGTATTATTTTCGGCATCATATTGAAGATTATGTTCTTTTAAGGATTCTGTAAAACTATCCACAGTTAATTTGCCCGCCCTCCACAGGTGTAATTCTTGTTTTAATTGATTGATTATAAAATGTAATTTTTCATTATTATCAGAATTTTCTACGCTGTCTTGCTCTTTTTCCAACTCGATATTACTGTTTGTTATCAGTTCGCCTAAACCACTTTTGAAATTTTTACGTGCCATGTATTTATATTTTTGTATTTAAACTGCAAATATACATAAAAAATAGAATCTAATACAACAAAACTCAGCTAAATTAATAATTTAAAATCTAAAAACAAAAACCATAACACTAATTATCAACAATTTACAACAATACAAAATTAAAAGACACCTATATAATCACATAGAATATGCGATTTATAGGTGTCTTTAAATAGAATTTAACCTTATATTATCTATGGTAATTTCCAAACATAGCACAAAACCGGCGTTAAATTTTAGCCGTAACGCAAAAGCGTACATTTTCAGAAATCACCTTTTTAACATAACTATTTTAGAGGCAAACCATCAGCTTCAACAGGCCAATCAGGATTTTGATAAATCACTGATGACGAAACATTTCCATCTTTGCTTGTAAGTAGAAAATGCTCATAAGCAATTGGCGATAAATAATAAGCCTGTGTCCATGTGTAGCCGTTAAAGAATTTATTGTTTGCTTCTACAATTTGATATGGTCGTAAATACAAACTTGCTGATTTAGGCGACACATTTGGGTCAGCGTCAGGTCTTGCTCTAAGTATAGATGCTCCTTCTTTGTTTTTATATTTGTCTTGCATAGGACCCCAAAGTTTGAAACCTTCAACAATGTAGTTATGCACTTTGTCTAACGAACGCCATCTCTTCAAATCGTCCATGCGCATACCTTCGGCAATAAATTCGCAACGTCTTTCTCTACGAATGTTATACAATTTAGCATCTACCATACTGCTACCCGAATATTTTGCCCAGTCAGCTTCTTTTGAAAGGTCTGTTGCACTGACAGTTATATTATAATCAGCAGGTAAACCTGCGCGCTGACGCAATTTTTGCCAATACATATTGGCATCGCCGTCAATAGAACCTGTTTTTTCATAAACAGCCTCAATGTAGTTCAAATATGCTTCGGTTGCTCTAAATACTATACAGCCTGTTTCTGTATTATTTTCACCCACAAGGTATTTGGCTTCGGCACCATAAAGACCTTTTTTAACATTATAACCTGTAACGGCTCTTTGCTCCGGTTTTTCAAGTATGCTCGGATATGGAGCAATAAATTCCAAATCTTTTTCATATACCAATGTGTCGCCGGGCGAAGCCATAAACAATTGTAAACGATGGTCGCGATTTTTCTTTACCAAAGGTATTGAGTCGTCGCCGGCATAACCCGAACCGGCAGCATATATAGGTTTACCGTTTTCCATTAAGAATGTTTCTACGAAATTTTTGGTATAACCCGTTGATGCTCCGTCTTTTAAATAGTGCATTGTGTGATGCGATGTAAATTCAGCATCATAATCGCGCCATAAAATAACTTCGCTATATGACGACATATCCAAAGCTCCAAACATCAAGAAATAAGGATTGTCAAAGATAGAATTACCTTGAACATGTCCGTTGCTTTCTACCAATTGCACATTGTTGGCTACTTCTTTGGCTGCTTTCATTGCTTCGCCTAAGAAATAATTTATTTCGCCATCAATATCAATAGAAAAACCTGAATGAAACGCTGCTCCGGGCCAACCGGGACCTCCGGGAACTCTTGCTGTTCCTTTGTGATATTTCAACCATGTTCCTTCGTATAAAGCTACTCTTGATTTGAATAATTGTGCGGCTTGTTTGCTCAATCTGTTTTTATTATAAACAGGATTATCTCTCATTAACATTATTGCTGAATCTAAGTCAGAAATAATAAAACGTGCAACTTTATTGCGTGGCTGACGTTTTGAGGCTTCAATAAGAACTTCCTCATTATCAGGCAAAGTATTTCGGATAATTGGGAAATCGCCCAAACTTTTTAATTTATTAAAATACTCGTAAGCTCTCAAAAAATACGCTTCGCCAAGAAAATGTTTAATATCAGCATCGTTGCCATTTATTTCTTTGTTGGCATAGTTGCGTTTTACATTTTCTATAAAATAATTAAGCTGACGTATTTGACCAAAATTCCAAGAACCGCCTGCCGATGCCACTCGCCACTCATTTTTCACCCAAATGCCTGATGCGTTTACAGCGGCTTGATTATCAGTATTATTATCATAGGTGAAAGTTCCTGCATTCCAACCACTGTGAGTAGGGAAATCATAACGTGTTATTGTGTATGCTGCCAAATCGGAAACCGACCTCAAATAAACTTCCGGTGTTACCTTGTCTAATGGCTCTCTATCTAAGAAATTGTTACATGAAACAAATGTCAGCACCGTTAGTAAAGCTGCTGATATTATTATATTTATTTTTTTCATCATTTTTTAGTTTTAAAAAGTTAAACTCATACCGAATGAATATATCTTTGATAATGGATATATTTTTCCATTACCCCAAGAACCGCCTGTTGTTTCAGGGTCGAAAATATCAGACATTTTAGTGAAAGTAAATAAATTTTCGCCTGATACATATACTCTTAGCTTATTAATACCAATTGTTTTTGTTAATTCTGCGGGTACAGTGTATCCAAGTTGAATGTTCTTCACTCTCATATAAGCTCCGTTTTGTAGGAAATGTGTTTGTGTTTCAAAATTTTTCCAACCTGAAGAGAAAAGCGGTCGTGGATAATAAGAGTCTACATTAGGTCCGAAAATGCTCTTAGTATCAGCAGGTCTGAAATAGTCTAAATGCTGTTGAAATCCTGCACTTTGCCACAAACCACTGTTTGCACCACTAAAATAAGGTCCACCTACTACGACATCTCTTTTGGCTGTTCCTTGTAGGAATACCCTCACATCAAATCCTTTGTATTGTGCATCAAAGTCGATACCAAAATTGTAACGTGGAGTTGAGTTTCCAATCACTGTTAAATCGCCATGGTCTTCTAAAGTTTCAGCTCCTCTGTTTACTTTTCCGTCTCCATTCAAATCTTTATACATAATATCTCCGGCTTTCCAATTAGAACCCCAAACAGGATTATTGTTTTTCAAATGGTTATTCATTTCTGCATCTGTTTTGGCAATTCCTACTGTTGTATATCCCCAAATATCTCCAAGTTCTTTATTATCATAATATTGGTCGTGTCGTCCACCCCATTTGTCATACCAATATATACTTCCATTTTCATTTGGATATTTTGTTACAAATTGTCGGCTATCTGTCAAAATTAATTTAACACCATAGGACAGACCGAATTTGGTTTTGTCTCTCCAACTTAATTCTAATTCAAAACCTTTCGATTCCATATCAGTATTATTAAGTTTTGGAACAGAAGTTCCTAATGTGCTTGGCAATTGAGGTGCAGGACCTATCATATCGAAAGTTTTACGATAGAAATAGTCGAAAATAACATTTAATCTGTTATTAAACATGCTTAAATCAAGACCAATGTCCCAAGATGAAATACGCTCCCAAGTTAAAGTGCTACTTACCAAACTCGGAGCACTTGCTGTGTTAGGTCTTGTGCCGTTTACCAACCAATTACCCTTGGCTGTTCCTAATGGCATGGTTACATAATACGGATAAAGAATGGCATTACCATATTCATCTATAACATTCTGATTACCAAGCTCGCCATAAGATGCACGTAGTTTAAAATTGCTGATTAGTTCAGACAACGAACCTGTCCAGAAACTTTCTTTTGCAACATTCCAACCAAATGAAAATGATGGGAAAAAGTTCCAACGCTCACTTCTGATAAATCTACTCGAACCATCATATCTTCCGTTAAATTCGAATAAATATCTTTCTTTGTAGTTATAGTTGAAACGACCAAAGAAACCGGCAGTTGCCCATTCAGAAAATCCTCCGCCTACAACATCGTTTTCGCCATAAGTTGCATCTATTGCTTGTATTTTTGAAGTGTAAACATCGTCTCTATATGCCGAAATCCATCTGCTTGTGCTTAATTCTGATTGAAAACCAACCATTACTTTAAAGTGGTGAGCATCGTTTAAGCTGATAGAATAATCGGAATAAATGTTGGGGTTAAAGAAGTTCCATTTACTTGAACTTCCTGTTATTCTTGATGCTCCGCCCGACCAGAACGACCAAAATTGAAGTGCTGCCGGCGAAGGATTGCCCTCATTGTCGTATTTGTATATTGGCAAATAAGCAGCTTTATCAGCGGCATTTCCTGTTTTATAGTTCAGCTCAATATGAGTTTTCCAACCTTTTACAGGTGTTAACACAAAACTTAGCTGTTGAACAAACTCATCTGTTTGTTTTTCATATCTACCATTGTTTAGGTGAGCTACTTCATTGCCATACACAAAATTGCCATTAGGGTCTTTTAGTGGCACTGTGGGCCAACGACGAGCAATGTTGTGATAAAATAAGCCATTCTCGTATGAAGAACGTCCAAAATCAATACGGTAAAATCTACCGCTATATGCCATTTTAACAATTTTATTGATTTGAGACGAAACTTTGAAGTTAAGACTATACCGGTCGCGAGTATCAGTATTATATTTAATCAAACCATCTTGTCCGAGATAGTTTGCTGAAAAATAGTAATTTAGTTTTTCGCTACCGCCTTTCACACTTACGTTATGTTCTTGCGATGGTGCTGCTGCATTATAAAATTCTTTAAACCAATTTCTATCAGCAAAACCTCCTGTGTACATATTCCAGTTACGATCTTTCTCATTCCATTCGGTTTCATACTTAATTGCGCCAGACCTGTAATCTTGAATTTTCTTCAATACTTCTTTGCTAAATGGCAAATCTTGTCCGGCATTGGCAGCAGCTTCGTTCCAATAATTAGCAAATTCCCAAGAGTTTAGCATATCGGGCTGTAACAAAGGGCTACTCCACCTAAAACTGTTGTTGTAGTTTACTTGAACTTTGCCTTGACTTCCGGCTTTCGTTTTTATCAAAATTACACCAAAGGCAGCTCTTGAACCATAAATAGCCGAAGATGCAGCATCTTTCAATACCGAAATACTTTCAATGTCTTGCGGGTTTAGGGTGTTAATGTCGCCTTCTGTTCCGTCAATCAATACCAAAGGCGAAGAACTTGTATTACCAATAGAACCGGTTCCTCTGATATTGATGCCTAAACCTGCATTAAGCTCTCCACCGCCATTTCCAACGGTGAAATTCATACCCGCAACAGCACCTTGCAATGCTTGAACTGCGTTACCTACAGGGCGTTCCTCTAAGATTTTGGTATCAACAGTGGCAACTGCTCCTGTTACATTTTCTTTCTTTTGAGTTCCAAAACCTACTACTACAATTTCATCAAGGCTCTTGTCTTCGCTAACTAACTGAATATCAATCAGTTCACCCCCCCAACTTGTTTCTCTACAGTTTTCATTCCAATAAATTTGAAAACTAAAACTGCGTCGTCATTAGGCACTTTTATCTCATACTTACCTTCAACATCGGTAACAGTGATAGTAGTTGTACCTTTTAAAGCAACACTCACACCGGGTAAAGTTTCACCTGTTTGGTCTGTTACTTTACCGGTAACTGTTTTCTGTGCCACGATATTAGCCGTAAAGCCCAGAAACAGTACTACTAAAAATACTAATTTGTTCATAAATAATGTTTTTAGGTTTAACAAATGATTTATTTAAAATTGGATATAACCTTAAATCCGAAGGTCTATTTCTATTACAAAGCCTAACTACTTGCCATTAAAGGCAATGCTCGATTTTCGGTTCTCACCATAGCTAAGGCTATGTTTGCGAGCCTCAAACATGCGCTTACCTTTATTATACTTTTCATAACGAAAAGACCTGCGGATTTAAGATATAAGATTAAAATTTATAGCTCTAAAATTTGTAATTTCAACGGAATACTACAAATTTGGTTATCCACAATATTGCACTATGAAATATTTTAACACCTAATAAGCTTTCTAAACATCTGATAATAAGATTTTTAAAACAACTTAAAACTATACGTTTTAAACTTTTGAATACCAATTATGTCTGCAAAAATATATTTTAAAATTTAATTACCAAGTAAAAATTAAAAAAAATTAGTATCTTGCGCACCCCAAATTTAGAATTTGTATATATTCTTACTTTTATTTCTGGGGGTAAATATCTATTTTTATAAATTTAAAATTTTACACTTATGAAAAATCTTTTTTACATTACTTTTATATTAGTTCTAATTTTTCAATCGTGCGGTGGCGGTTCTGACTATAATTTGTGGCCCGATGCTACTGGTAAACCAAGTGAACTTTTGCTTGTAATTGACGATAATAAATGGAAATCGCCTGTCGGTGATAGCTTAAAAACATTTTTTCGCGAAGGGGTTTTTGGTTTGCCTCAACCGGAGCCAATGTTCGACCTTATTCACGTAAAAAACAAGGCTTTTTCTAAATTATTTCAAACTCACAGGAATATAATTCGTGTTAAAATTTCTCCTCAAAACAAGGAAAATTCGGTGAAAATGAAACGTAATCCGTGGGCGCGTCCGCAGGTTTATTTTGAGATAAAAGCACAAAACGACTCTGCATTTTTAAGTTTATTTGAACAATACAAATACAATATGCGCGACTCGCTAATGTTGGCTGACCGAAATAATTACACGCGAGGATTTAGGAAATTTAAGTCGGAAGAAGTAAGCCGAATATTGCATAGCAAAGGCATTGATTTAGCCATTCCGAAAGGTTTTAGGCTTAATGAACACCGAAAAACTTTTTTGTGGTTCTCGCACGAAACCACTGTTTTAAATCAAGGTTTGTTGGTAATGTTCTTAGATTATAAGGATACCGCTCAGTTTCAACAAAAAAACTTAATACATCAAATTGATTCTGTGCTAAAAGTGAATGTGCCCGGCGAGAATAATTCATATATGCAACTCGAAAAAGTTATAGGTGCTCAATACTCTAAATACATGACTAACAATAACTTCACGGTAAAACTAAGAGGTTTGTGGGAAACTGAGGGCTTTGCCATGGGAGGTCCATACGTTGCTACTGCCATTCCCGAAGTGCAACGCAACAGAATTACAATTTTATTAGGTTTTGTGTATGCTCCTAAACTGCATAAACGCAACTATATGAGACAGTTAGAAGCAATTATCTCTACTATTCGATTTGTAGCAATTGACGAAACAGCTATGATTAATAAGTAAAAAATAATTCGTGTTGCTTTGTTCAATTAACAACTAATGTACTATAACACAATAACTTTCTCATTCTGATAAAAGCAATATAATCAGATTTCTATGAGAATGCAACAATATACAAAGCAACACGAAATTTTCAATTATATAAATCTCTTAAAATGAAAAGCCAATACGCACAACAGGGTTATTATAAGGCGTAAACTCAGTTTCATTCAAATTCCACAATACCATAATGTACATTCCGCTTTTTTCGCCAATTCGCTGAAAATAGCCGCCGCCAATCAAATAACTTTCAATCCATTTTCGGTAACTTTGTTCAGGATTAAAAGATGTGAAGATTTTAGTGTTTAAACTTTCAATTTCAGCATGGGCAAAAAATTCATTAAAAATAAAAAAACGGCTAAATATACTTCCCGAATAGTTCGACGCGCTTACTCCCATATCGCTGTAATTATAGTAGCTGTATGACAAACCAACGCCCGTATGTAGTCGAGGAGTAACTCGATATCCCACTATTGGCGATATATCTATGGCGGTAACGTTGCCAAATTGTAAACCTAAGCCGCCTCCAAAAAATATTTTGTCTTTAAATGATGCTTTGGGTTTTGATTTTTCATAATATTGCGAATAAATTGGCTGCGATGCCAATAAAAATGCAATTATTACTAATTTTAAAATTTTATTCATGATTTTTTAATTTGATTAACTTAATGAAACTCCTACGATTGAAACAAAGATATTCAACTCTCAATTTTCAATTATAAACGAGAGAAATACCTATGTTTCATTACCAATTTGAGTTTACAAATGTAATATTTTTTTTTAAAACCTCATTAAAAAATCTAAAAAAAAGAGGCTAAACCCGAAAGTCGCCTCTTTTTTTATTAACACAATCTATATCTACTTAGCTTTGTCCCACCATAGTCGAGTAGTAGCTGAATTACCTCCTATTGCCTCAGAAGCTGCTTTATAATTAGCATTATTTAGCTTACTTTCGTCATAAGGATATGGGTAACGAACAGGAATATCCTCGTAAGTCATTCCTTCCGGCACATTTAATACAGGAAAATCCAGTCTGCGCCATTCTGTCCAACCCTCTACACCTCTGTTATACATAGCAATCCACTTTTGATTACCAATAGTTTTTTTCCAATTGGAAGCATCATATTTTACAGCAGGTTGTGCAAGATAAGCATCAGCGTCTTCGGCTGTTCCGCCATTATATAAAATACTTGCTTTAATTGCATTATTATAGTGTTCTTCGGCTGTTCCGCCTACAGCATAGCCACGCTCTACTGCTTCTGCAAGGAAAAACTCCATTTCCACATAATCAATAATTATAACAGGGAATGTTGGTGCGAAAAATCGTTCTGCAAAATGTGAAAAATCTACATAGTTTCCGCCTTGTTTTTTACCATATTCCAATCCCACGTATTTACCATCAAGTTTAGTAAACCATAATGGAAGTCGAGGGTCGTTCAACTCTACCATTTTATTAATTATAGTGTTGGCAGGAACTTTATCTTCTCTACCATTAATTATAAAGGTTTTATTTATGGTATTAACATAAGGAGCTGTACCTATATACTTAAAAATAAAGCTATTAGCTTGGTCTTTATAAACTCCGGCTTTAACAGCTGCCTCAACAACTGATTTAGAATTAAAGCTCGGAACATCAGCCATTCTCATACCCATTCTTAATTTTAAAGAATTGGCGTAAAGTTTCCATGCGCTAACGTCTCCTCCAAAGAATAAGTCGGCTGAACCAAAACTATTTTTGTTTACATCAAAATTTGCTATGGCTTTGTCTAATCTTGTAAACAAATCTTTATAAATAGTTGCTGCATCTTCGTATGCAGGAGTGGTATTTTCCAAACCTTTCAACGCCTGCGCATAAGGTAAATTACCAAATGTTTCGGTTAAATTTGCATAAGTAGCAACTTGCATTACTTCCAAAATTCCCAACATGTTGGCTTTTTGCTCCTTAGGATATAGACCTTTTTCTATTATTTCCTTTGCACGAAATAAGTCCATTAAAACATCTCGATAAAGTATTGCTGTATAAGTATCAGGAATACCTCTATCCTGAAAGTTGTATCTACATTCGCCTGTGTAAGTAGTGGCAGTCCAATATTGAGCCAAAAATCTACTGATATTTACATTAACACTCGAATTGTCGTATTGATTAACAAATCTAATCTGTGCATTTGTTAATAGAGTACCTGCTTTAACATTCGACGCTTGTTTCGGATTGATGTTGTCGTCTAATTTACACGAGGTAAATACCAAACTCATAAGCAGGATACCGTGTATTAAATATATAATTTTCTTAGTCATATTTTTAAATTTAATTGATTAAAAACCTAATGTTATATTAAAACCAAAGGTTCTTGCAGTTGGATATGAACAGTTTGCAATACCTTGCATGTTTCCTGAACTATGACCTGTTTCAGGGTCGAATCCGGGCGTGTTCTTATGCAAAATAGCAAGATTACGTCCAACAGCTGAAACTGTTGCTTTGGTAAAGAATGTTTTGCTTATTATGCTCTGTGGCAACGAGTATGATATTGCTATCTCTCTAAGTTTTATATAAGAAGCATCATATACAAAGAGTGCAGTAGGTGCGTGATCATAATTGTTGGCACCACCCCAAGATCCTGCAAAAGCATAAGTTTGATTTGGTGAGCCATCTTCGTAAACAGCATCGTGAAGTACTCCACCTCCTTTTGATACAGGGTCTCGCTTAGGATTACCTTTTTGGTTCAAACCGGCTGTTTCTGCATATAAACCTGTGGCTATACCATACTTTCTATCTACCGAATAAATATCACCTCCTTTTTGGAAATCAAATAAAGCTCTTAACGAAACTCCTTTGTAAGAGAAAGTGGTTGTTATACCTGCATTCCAATCAGGTTGGATATTTCCAATTATTGCGTCGGTTATTTCATCACCTTTCTTGCCGTCTTTTGTTACCTCTCTGGCTCTCACATAATATCCTGTTTCTTTATCTACAACTTTTTTGCCGTTAACGTATTCAAAATCAGTACCTCTTAATACTCCATAGGGTTGTCCTACTGCCGCATTTACAGAGATGTCCCAAGCTGAATATATCAAAATATTTGTTACATCTTCGCCATACAAAGATTTCACCTCATTTACGTTTTTAGCCCAGTTTACGTTTAAATTCCATGTAAAGCCGCCCAATTTCACGGGTGTACCATGCAAATTCAACTCTATACCTCTGTTTTCTATCTCACCGGAGTTTACATAAACTTTGGAATAACCTGAAAATCTTGATACATCAACCGGCATAATTTGGTCGAAAGAATTTGATTTGTAAAATGCTACGTCAAATCCGAAACGATTTTTTAGGAAGTTTGCTTCTAAACCTAATTCGTAACTTTTTGTTCTCTCCGGTTTCAATTCAGCATTATTCAAAGTACTATTTACAGAGAATGGTGCTTGATTTCCCCAGTTTGTTTCCTTACTATAGGTTGATATTAAGTTGTATGGGTCTGTATCGTTACCAACTTCGGCATAGTTTGCTCTAAGTTTTGCAAACGATAATACGCTTACATCTTTTAAAAACGA
>PDWI01009345.1_pt1 | contig 11291 bp, 11 predicted proteins | sample 1430891 | NCBI WGS metagenome assembly PDWI01 (sample SAMN01162508, study PRJNA174530) | Oral metagenome, whole genome shotgun sequencing project. | biome: Marine environment; feature: Marine mammal; material: Swab sample of the gingival sulcus; isolation source: swab sample of gingival sulcus... | reverse complement strand
TTCTAAACCTTCAAAGATAAGTTTGGCTTCCTCAACTTCTTTTATCGTTTCAGTATAATAATCAATATTCATAACTACTAAACTTCCATAACCATTCTTTGTCACAAAAACAGGAGCATTACTCTCTCTACAAAGTTCTTCTATCTTAACAGTATTTTTTAAGTCCTTAATAGGTACAATATTCATCTTATTTCCTCCTCATGTAACGTGTGACTATATTATATTATAAATTAAGACATAATAAAATGATTATTTGTATTTCCTATATAAAAATAAGCTGCTATTTCATGCGGTCGAAGACCGTATTTCACATGTTATTTATCGCACATAAGCGCAAAGAAACTCACGGGTCCCAATACAAACCTTGTGTTAAGTGGGGGATTGATTTGTCTAAGGATAGGTATTCCTCTTAGTTATAAGATGTCAGAGCCTATCTGACCTTTTTGTAATTTGTAATGTAAGTTTGTTATTGGTAAGTAATTCATCAAATATTTGATGATAGATTTTTGTGTCATCTATTTTTTTAATACACACTGCTCTTTAAAATTTATTTTAATTTCTGAACTTAATGAAAGTGTTCGTTTGCTCCTTCGTGTGAAACAAACGAATTCTATTACTAGACCTATTTTACCTAAAAAGACTAATTTTGATAACTTAATTCAAAAAGATATGGACTTAATCACTCCCAGTATCAACTCGTATAAAAGAGCTGGTTCACACGGATTAAGTCCACATGATACTTTTGTTTACTATAACTGATAACCTTCAAATAGTTTTAAGTTTCATCCTTTTGATTAAGAAGGATATTTTAAAAGATGTAGTTACTCATGTTCTTCTTTTATAAATTTTTCTCCGAAATAAATCAAAGAATCGGAATCTTTTTCGAAGTGTATAATGTTGTTAGTCGATTTATCTACAAGAAAAAAATAATCACCATTTAATACTATATAAGTATCATTAATATCACTATTAAGAAAAAAAATATTTTCAATTTCAGTGTTTTTAAAACTCCCTTCTTCACTAAGGGTAGAGTTGATAAATCTATAGTATTTCATTTTGTTTTTGTCAAACACCATCACCTGTTGTCCGCAATAATTTTCTTTGGAAACAAATGAACCATGAATGTTACAAATTGGCTTTTCTTTTGAAAAATTATAAATAACGATAAATAATAGGAACAAAAGGAGTATAAACACAAAAATTTTATATTTTTTGTTGATAGTCATTATAATTTCCTCCTAATATATCCAGCTTTGTCATATTATCGCCAAAGAAAACAACAGCTTGCTATTTTGTTTTGTTATCATTTTCTTTTATAGTCATAGAAGTCTAACAACATATATAGTTTATATCTGAATCTAAAACTTCTTTTACTTCTTTTACTATTTCTAGCTTTTCTTCATAACTTGTTTTTCTTGATTTTATGGTATAGCTCCTCTTTTAGGAGTATATGATTTATTATCCATATCATTATAATACAGATTAGTCCATCCTTCTATATTTGAGCTACTAATATTATATTTTGCTGAAATTTTGCTGTGATTTCATTACCACCAAGTGCCACCAAATAATTGTAGGAAAAATTCGCTGCGGCTTGCATTTTTCCTTGTAAAAAGTGCGACTAATTACATTTTTTCCTTGCAAAAAATGTAATTAGTATGTATTATTAGCCATAAGGGGGGGTATATGTATAGAAAAGCTATAAATGATTTAATAACATGGAAAAATAAAATAAATAGAAAACCATTAATAATAAGAGGGGCAAGGCAGGTTGGTAAAACTTGGTTAATGAAGAAATTTGCACAAGAAGAATACAAAGATTTAGTGTACATAAATTTTGAAAACAATCCACAAATTAAAGAACTATTTACTTTAGATTATGATATTCCAAGAATAATTAGGGGGATAGAAATTTTTAGTAACAAAAAAATAATAGCCAATAAAATGATTTTAATATTTGATGAAATTCAAGAATCTCCAAAAACTATTACGTCTTTAAAGTATTTTTATGAGAATAATCCAGAGTACCATATTATTTGTGCAGGTTCTTTGCTCGGAATATCAGCTCAAAAAGGGAGTTCCTTTCCAGTAGGAAAAGTCGATTTTTTAAATCTTTATCCACTTTCTTTTACAGAATTTTTATTGGCAAACAATCAAAATGATTTAGTAGATTTATTAGAAAGTAAAGACTTTGATATGCTTACTATTTTCAAGGATAAGCTTATTGATTACCTAAAACTATACTATTTTATAGGTGGTATGCCTGAAGTTGTTTTTGAATATATTGGAAACAATAATCTTGAAGAGTGTAGAGAAATTCAAAAAAAATTGCTTATCTCCTATGAACAAGATTTTTCAAAACACGCACCTAATAATATAGTGCCTAAAATAAGGAACTTATTTAATAGTATCCCATCACAACTTGCAAAAGAAAACAAAAAATTTATATATGGCTTAATAAAAACTGGAGCCAGAGCAAAAGAATATGAAAACGCAATGATGTGGCTTATTGATACTGGGGTTATTCACAGAGTTTACAGAACAAAAAAGCCTAATATTCCACTTTCTATGTATGAAGATAACAAGGCTTTCAAATTATTTCTATTAGATATTGGTTTATTGTCATGTATGGCAAATTTATCCCATAAAATAATATTAGAAAAAAATAATATATTCAAAGAATTTAAAGGAGCTTTAACAGAACAATATGTATTGCAAGAACTTATTACAAACAAACATTTAGGTGTATACTATTGGACAAATGAAAAAGGAAGCTCTGAAGTAGATTTTTTAATACAAAATGAAGATAAAATAATACCCATTGAAGTTAAGGCTGAGCAAAATCTTAAGGCTAAAAGTTTAAAATTTTTTTATGAAAAATTCAACCCTGATTTATCTATTAGAACATCTATGTCTGATTATAAAAAAAGTGATTGGATTTTAAACATTCCGTTGTGGGCTATTGGAAACTACTTTTTTTTCAATTCGTAGCGTATTTGATATTGCTAAAATAAAACTAGCCAAAAATGTCGAGATAAAAGATTTCTTCGTAAGAAACTGGGTTTGTCCAATTTGTAGAGAAAAACATGATCGGGATATTGTTGTTTCTGTTTAGGTAGTGTGTGGCTGTAATTAAGGAGGATGGTATGAAGGATAATTACTATGATGAGAATCTAAATTCTCAAAAATTATTTAGGGTATACGAAACCCAAATACCTAGGGTAAGCCAGTACCTGGCTGCAGAGATTGATTTTGTTAAAAAAGATTTAAAGAAGAGCGATTCAGTGCTTGAACTCGGAGCTGGCTATGGAAGGATTGTAAGAGAACTTGCCCCTTATTGTAAACATATACTTGGTATCGATATATCTGATGAAAGCGTTGCATTTGGAAATGACTATCTTTCCGATTTTCCAAATGCAAATCTTGAACAGATGGACCTTCATTCTATGTCCATAGATAAAACTTATGATGTAGTTTTGTGTCTCCAAAATGGACTTTCTGCGATGCGCGCAACAGATGATACTATAAAAAATATATTGGATTTACTCTCTGATGGAGGTAGGCTTTATTTTAGCACCTATAGCGAGAAATTTTGGGATACCAGAATAGCTTGGTTTCAAGAACAGTCAGAAAAGGGTTTACTTGGAGAACTCGATATGGATGCGACTAAGGATGGCGTAATTGTGTGCAAGGATGGCTTTAGGGCTAATACGTATTCTGCAGAAGATTTTAGAAGGATTGGCAATATGTTGGGATACCCTTATAAAATAATAGAGGTAGATGAATCGAGCTTGTTTTTGATTATTTATAAGGCGGGTTAGACTCATTTGAAAACTTTTGCAAGATTAATCCCTTTTAAGCTTATACGCTGTTTTTGTTGACGAAAAATCATTTTGTAATTATAATGTGACTGAGGGTGACTTATCTTAATCAGCGATAAAAACAGAAATAAAAGTATAATAAAAAAATCAGATTGCCCATCAAAATCAACGATATACAGACTGTCGAAAACACCTTAGCTTTCTATTAACTAACAAAAAATTACTTGCTACTTTAAGTTTTTGCTGTGTCAGCTAGCGCAGAAATCTCGCGGTCGAGTAGTCACTACACTCCTTTGAGATTTTGCTTGTTTCCTTGCAAAATTCTTAAATTAGCTACGCAATTTGGGTTTAACATAATAAACAGACCCAAAAGAATATAATGAACATGGGTGGTAAAATTATGAATAAAGAAAATGATTTTTCAAATGCAATATCTAATCAGTATGCTAAAAAAATAAAAAAGCAGATAACTATAAAGGTTAATTCAGATGTTGTAGATTATTTTAAAGAAGAGGCAGAGGTTACTGGTATACCATATCAAACCCTGATAAATTTATACTTGTCTGACTGTGTAAAAAAAGGGAAAAAACTTGTGACTACTTGGGAATAAAGACTTGACTAATTACGATGTACAGGAATTAGAAAAATAAAAATATATGTATTTAGATTGTGAAGGGAGAAAATCATGAAAAAGAAAATATCCTCATACATTCTATTTTTACTTATTTTTGTAGTCCTTGCTGGTTGTTCTTCAGAAACTAAAGAAAAAATAAGTCTTCCAGATGGCGTTGAATCTCCATCTAAATTTAGAACTGCGTTTAAAAATGAAATATACGGTGGTACTACTTCAAAAAAAGAAGTTGATAAAAACCTAAGAAAACAGCTCGAGGATATAGAGGTGGAATTTCAAGGTATTTCTGATGAAGAAACTTGTAAAGGTATAGAAGATGTTCTTAAAAACTGGGCTTCTACCCAAGATATATTGAAGGTCGAAGATATAGAAGTAGAGTTTGAAAGAGATGACCTTCTTATGGTTGAACTCAGGAACAAAAAGGCTTTCGATAATTTGAGTCTTGTGGTTAAAATATTTTATGATCACGAAAAAATTGATAAAAATGAAGAATCCATATGTCGTGAAGCTAACCTAGATGCTTATAAAGCTTTAGATAAGAGTATATACGCATTGAAAATAGGGCAACTAAACCTAGGTTGTTATAGTTTAAATGGAACACTAAGGTTTGGAGGAGAAAGCGGAAGCCCGAATTTTCCCCTATATACGGAACAAGAATCAAATGAGTACGCAGCTCAAACTATTGTCTTCAATTACGTTAAAAATTTAAATGACGAAGAAGGGATGGACTTTAAAAGAGTTGGAGGTTTTGATAACGCCACGCTAAGAAGATTTGGCATAAAGGACAATGAATTGTATATAGAAATTCCAATATATGATTTTGATTACGGTAAAGACGTGGAAGAATTTAAACTTAAGTTAAAAGAATACTCCAAAGCTTTATATGAAAAAATTGTTGGTAGCCCTGAAGGAGAGAAATATTTAAAAGACAATGGCGCAAATTCTGTAACTATATCTTTCTATATTCCGTGGGATAAAGAAATTTATCAAATCAACTCTTATGAATTAGAATAATCATTGACACTTCCGTTTATAAAAGTGTAAAGCCTTAGACTTTTTGTAAATTCTGGGTCTAAGGTTTTTTTAATTGTGTTTTTTTACCATAACTTGAGCCTTGGTAAAAGTGTAATAGGCGATTTTATCTAAAAAACAAATTTACTTTAAAAATTACCTTATTACACTTGAAAATAAGCAAAATAAGTTGTAAAATAAAGTTGTTTTAAAAATGCCTCAATATTATTTAAAAATAAGCAATATTAGAAAAGAAATGAAGTAAAAATATGAAAAATTATCCAAAATTAGCTAAATATAATACTTTTTCATTATCTGATGTAAATCGTATTACAGGTAATGAAAGTACATCAATGTCATTAATTAGTCGTCTGTTAAAAAAAAATTACATCGTCAGAATTCGTAAAGATCTATACACTTGTATAGATTTAGCTACAGGAGATATTATTGCAAATAAATATCAAATTGCATCATCAATAAATGACGGGGCGTATATATCTCATCATACTGCCTTCGAATTTTATGGCGTTGCAAATCAACTATATAATATATTGTACGTTTCATCAGAAAAAAAATTTAATGCATTTGAATTTATGGGCAATACTTATAAATATATTAAATCCTCTTTTTATGATGGAGTAGAAAATGTTAAAAATATTGAAAATATACGAATTACAGACCTTGAAAGAACATTTATAGATAGTATTAATTCAATATCGAAATTTATAGGAATTGAAGAAATGATAAAAATAACTAATGCAATTGATCGTTTAGATAGTAAAAGGCTTGTATATTATATGGATAAATACAATAAAAAAGTGTTATATCAAAAAGTAGGGTATTTCCTTGAAAATTATTATTATGGTGAACCTCTAAATAAAGATTTTTTTGAATTATGTCATTTAAAATCTGGTAAGAGTGTAAGATATTTAATCGCGGGAAGAGATGGACGCTTTAACTCTACTTGGAAACTTATTATTCCTGAAGAATACCTGTCTAAAGCCGGTGAACAGGAGCTGATTGATGAATATGTATGATAAAGGCTATATAAGCAAAAAAGCAGTAGAGAATGGGTTTAACAGGGATGCTTACGAAAAGGTTTTGAGATTAATAGACGTGCTTGAATTTATAAATTCTAGCGAATTCTTAAGCGAACGTCTTGCTTTGAAAGGAGGAACAGCAATAAATCTTTTGGAGTTTAATTTGCCGCGTTTATCTGTTGATATTGATTTAGATTATACAATTAACTATGAAGTTAATGCTATGAAAAAAGACAGAGAAGAAATAAATTATAAAATATCCAATTATATGGCTGAACAAGGTTATACAAAAAAGAAAAATAGCAGGAAATCGTTTATTTTAGATTCAAATTATTTTACATATATTAACACAGGTGGAAATAGAGATCATATTAAATTTGATATAAATTATGTTATGAGAGAGCATATTTTTCCAGTAGGAAAAAAATATATTTTACCTAAAGGATTTGATATAAAAAGTGGAATAAATTCTCTTAATAGGTTAGAAATTTATGCTAGTAAAATAAACGCGCTAAATAACAGGGCAGCCGTTAGAGACTTATATGATGTTTTAAAATTTTCTGAAATACATTTATCAAAAGAAGATAAAGAACAATTAAGAAAAAGTGTTGTTTTTTATCATGTTTTAACTAGTGATAAAATTAATGGAATATTCAATTTGAATATAGCTCATAAATTAAATCAACATAGTATTTTAAGAGAACTTGTACCAGTTTTAAAAAAAGGAGAAGTTTTTATATTGGAAACTTCCCTAATTAAAGTTAAGGCCTTTGTCGAAGAATTGATGATTTTAACAGAAAATGAAAAGGATTTTATAGAAAAATTCAACAAGGGTATATATATCCCGGAGTTATTATTTGATGATACTAAAATAATTGAAAGAATGAGAAACCATCCAATGGCGAAATGGAAATGTGATAAAATTAGAAAAAAATAATAAGTTTGATAGAAAATCGAATTACAGTAAATGTATTGTTCTTAGGAATTGAGTGTGCGTTTGCTTTTCGAAATAGCATTTATCTAAAAAAATCTAAGTATTTTATTTCAACCCTTGACATATAGAAAATAATAAGTATAATGTAATTAGCACTCAATAAAGAAGAGTGCTAATAAGGGAGGAAGTAATGGATTTAGGCGGAAGAAAATTATCTATATTGAAGATAATAATAGATGATTACATAAGTACTGGGCAACCTGTAGGTTCTAGAACCGTTTCTAAAAAGCCGGACATAGGAGTTAGTTCTGCAACTGTTAGAAATGAAATGGCGGACCTAGAGGAACTCGGGTACCTCCTTCAGCCTCATACCTCTGCTGGAAGGATCCCATCGGACATAGGCTATAGACTATATGTAGATATGATAGGAGATAGCATTGGGCTTAACGAGGAAGAAAAGAAACTTGTAAAAAGCCTTTTGTTCGCCAAGGAAAGTCAGGTTGAAGACCTTATCGAACACGCCTTAAACATACTGTCTGATATGACTGGATTAACTACGGTTGTAAGCCTTCCCCTTTTTAAAAAAAGCAGATTAAACAATATGAAGCTTATAAAGGCGAGTGACAGCAAGGTTATATTGATAATGATATCTGATACTGGAGTTGTAAAGGATATTTCCCTTCCAATAAGTGGTGCTTCACAACTTGATCTAGACAAGGTGGCAAATGCGCTTTTGAATAGATTTCAGGGAACGACTATAGAGAACATAAGCGTTAAAGAAGTTTACAAACTTAGAAGTGAACTTTCCGAATGTTCTGGGTTGATAGATTACTTGATTCCGATACTCAGGGATTCTCTTAGAGAATTGAGCGACTACGAAATTTATGTAGGTGGAAAGAACAGCGTGTTTGAGATAAACGAATTTTCAGATCTTTCAAAGGCGAGGTCCTTCTTTGAACTAATTTCTGATAAAGACCTGTTGTTCAACATCCTTAAGACGGTTGATGAAGACGTGGTGGTCAAGATAGGCGGAGAAAATGAAGACAGCAAGCTAAAGGATTTGAGCGTGGTAGTTTCTCCGTACAAATTTAACTGTTTTGATGATGGTAGAATAGCTGTTATAGGACCTACTAGAATGGAATATGATAGGGTTATACCTGCAGTAAGATTTACTGCGAACACCCTTTCTAAATTGTTTTCAGGTATAGATTTATAGTGTGACTATATTTAAGGAGATGTTGTAATGGCGGAAGATAACAAAAACCTTGGAGATGAAGAAATAAAGAACTCCGAGGAAAAAGAAGAAGAGGTTGTGGAAAACACAGAATCTTCGGAACCTAATAAAAAAGATGGCGTAGAAGAAGGTGCCGGCGATTCTGAGAGTCCTAAAGTAGAGGAAGAGAAACCAAAACAGGAGGAAGAACTCGAAAAGAGATTTATCCGTTTGCAAGCTGATTTCTCTAACTACAAAAAAAGGGCTGAAAAGGAAAAACAAGACATCTATAAGTCAGCGGGAGCTCGCGTGATAAGTTCTATGCTCCCAGTCATAGACGACTTTGAAAGGGCGATTGCCCACGCTGATGAATCTGGGAAAGAGGCATTTATAGATGGCATTAAACTCATAATGAAGAATTTTAACGAGGCTTTGGTTAAAGAAGGACTTGAGTATATAGATGTCAAGGACGCCGACTTCGATCCTAATCTTCATCACGCTGTAATGCTAGAGGAAGTAGAGGGAGTTGAATCTGGCAAGGTAATAATGGAGATTCAAAAGGGTTACAAGGTGTCTGGTAAAGTAGTAAGACCTTCAATGGTAAAGGTTTCACAATAGAATAAGATAAAAAAATAAATTTAATAAAAAATACGGAGGTAAAAAAATGAGCAAAATTATAGGAATAGACTTGGGGACAACAAACTCATGTGTATCGGTTTTGGAGGGTGGAGAACCCATTGTTATACCAAATGCTGAGGGAAATAGAACTACTCCTTCAGTAGTTGCTTTCACAAAGGCAGGCGAAAGGCTTGTCGGTGAAACAGCTAAGAGACAGGCTATAACAAACCCTGATAGGACAATTTCTTCGATAAAGAGAGAAATGGGACACGATTACAAAGTAGAGATAGATGGGCAGTCGTTCACTCCTCAAGACATATCTGCCATGATACTTGCAAAGCTAAAAAGTGATGCTGAATCTTATTTGGGAGAGACCGTAAGCCAAGCTGTTATAACAGTTCCAGCTTACTTCTCAGATGCTCAAAGGCAGGCTACAAAAGACGCGGGGAGGATTGCTGGTCTTGAGGTTAAGAGGATAATAAACGAACCTACAGCTGCATCTCTATCATATGGTTTAGATAAGACTGAGACTCAGCAAAAGATAATGGTATACGACCTAGGTGGTGGAACGTTTGACGTATCAATACTAGAGATTGGCGATGGTGTATTTGAAGTTTTGGCAACTAACGGAAACAACCACCTTGGAGGAGATGACTTTGATAAGGTACTCGTTGATTTCTTAGCGGATTCCTTCCAAAAGGAAAATGGTGTTGACTTACGTAAGGACAACATGAGTCACCAAAGACTTAAAGAAGCTGCAGAGAAGGCTAAAAAAGAGCTTTCGTCTGTAAATACTACAACTGTTAATCTTCCATTTATAACTGCTACGGCAGAAGGTCCTCTCCACCTAAATATGGACGTGACAAGGGCTAAATTTGATAGCCTAACAGCTCACTTGATTGAAGAGAGTGTAGGGCCTATGGAGAAGGCTATGAAGGATGCTGGCGTAACTGCTTCAGACCTAGCTCAGATTATTCTAGTGGGTGGATCTACAAGAATCCCAGCTGTTCAAGCCGCTGTTAAGAAGATAACTGGAAAGGACCCGCACAAGGGAATCAACCCGGATGAATGTGTTGCAATTGGCGCAGCAGTGCAGGGTGGTGTATTGACTGGTGAAGTCAAAGACGTGTTATTATTAGACGTAACTCCACTATCTTTGGGAATCGAGACCCAGGGTCAGGTATTTACAAAGCTAATAGAGAGAAACACAACCATCCCAACTAAGAAGAGCCAAGTTTTCTCAACTGCTGCAGACAACCAAACAGCTGTTGACATCCACGTTCTTCAAGGTGAAAGATCCATGGCTGCTGACAATACAACTCTTGGTAAGTTCCAATTAGATGGCATTCCACCGGCAAGAAGGGGAGTTCCACAAATCGAGGTTACCTTTGATATAGACGCAAACGGAATAGTAAACGTTTCTGCTAAGGACTTGGGAACTGGAAAAGAGCAGCACATAACTATAACTTCTTCTACAAATATGACTGAAGATGAGATAAAACGTAAGGTAGAAGAGGCTGAAAAGTTCAGAGAAGAAGACGAAAAACGAAAGAAATTAATCGATACCAAGAACAGTGCTGAGGCGTTCTCATATGAAATAGAGAAGAATTTAGACGATTTAAAGGACGAGATTTCTGAAACTGAAGCTGACTCTATAAAAGAAAAGCTAGAGACTTTGAAGAAGTCGATTGAGGGCGATGACGTAGAAAAGATTGAGGCTGCACAAAAGGCTTTGACAGAGGCTTTCCAACCATTGGCTGCAAAACTATATAACAAAAAGCAAGCTGAGGCTGGTGCTCAAGCTGGACCTGAGGCTGCTGCTGATGAAGCTGCTCCAGAAGACGTAGTTGATGCTGATTATGAAGTTGTAGATGAAGAGTAATATAAATTCTAGTCGTCGGGGTTTAAAACAAAACTTAAGAAGATTGTTTTTAGATAAGGAAAGGTGGATGTAACTTGGCTGCAAAACGAGATTATTATGAAGTGTTGGGAGTAGATAAGTCTGCTGATGAATCAACTCTTA
>PDWI01009344.1_pt1 | contig 11293 bp, 6 predicted proteins | sample 1430891 | NCBI WGS metagenome assembly PDWI01 (sample SAMN01162508, study PRJNA174530) | Oral metagenome, whole genome shotgun sequencing project. | biome: Marine environment; feature: Marine mammal; material: Swab sample of the gingival sulcus; isolation source: swab sample of gingival sulcus... | reverse complement strand
TTCAAAATTAACATCCTTAAACCCATCTAAATAAGCATACAATGCAGCCGTATCGTATGATTGCACAATTTGTTTGGTATAAGTATCTGTGAACGAATAACCCTCGGTTTGTTTCTGTATTTTATAATTACGGCTATTATCTACCAAAGACTGCACGCTTACAGAAGCTATACGGGTATAAGGGATATGTAAAATTTCGTGACTCAACCAATCTTCGGGTTCTGTAGTAAAACGTGCAGCTACAAACCCTCTAAATCCGGGAATATCTACCACATAAGGGTTGTCTGATCCCTCCATTATCATATACGTACCCATATTGTCGGCAGTAGCAGAACCCACATAAAACACACGCTCCTTTTTTAGATAAGGCAACCATTTTACACCTCCCAAAGCAATACGATGAGCGTTGGTGTATATCTCTACTTTGATACCGGCAGAAGCTAACTCCTTTATTACAGCATTATGCGCTTTTTTAGATACCGGATATTTTATTTGCAAATCACGCAAAGTAGTCAATAGCATCTTTACAGTCTTGGGATGTCCTTTCATAGTAGTATTCAACTGCCAAGGCATACCAGAAGCTTCACGCTCCAAAAGCACCTTGCCCCCGGCCTTATCTGCCATAAATATTTTAACTATTTGAGCTGTATCGCGTACTGCAAACTCAGATTCGCCACCCCAAAGTGTTGATTTATTGTCTGACAACACAAAAAATACAGCACCTACAATGAGTACCAAACCCAATACAATTCCAATACTTTTCTTCATATGTTTATGTTTTGTAGCCTTTGGCTTTTAGCTGTTAGCCTTTAGCTTGGTTTAACCGCAAAATTCGCAAAAAAAAGAGCCTCTCAACTTCTTACTTCTAAAAGAATTTTAGGAGGGCAAAGATAGCATTTTTTGTTCTACAAAAATAACTACCTTTGCAGGCGCAGCAAAATGGAGGTTTTACACGCCTTTGATTTGCTTTTTTCACACCTTGTCATAAACAATACAACATATATGAATACCAGCAACAAAACCAACCCTAAACGATATACCATCACATCAGCTTTGCCCTATGCTAATGGTCCTGTACATATAGGTCATTTAGCAGGCGTTTACATTCCCGCCGATATTTATGCGCGCTATTTGCGTAGCTGTGGCAAAGATGTTTTATTTATAGGCGGTTCTGATGAACACGGTGTGCCTATTACCATCAAAGCTAAAAAAGCAGGTGTAAACCCACAAGATATAGTGGATAAATACCACACTTTGATAAAAGATAGTTTTGAAGGCTTGGGCATCTCTTTCGATGTGTATTCGCGCACCAGCAGTCCCACCCACCATGAAATGGCTGCCGATTTTTTCAAAACATTGTATAACAAAGGTTTGTTGATAGAACAAAGCAGCGAACAATACTACGACGAAGAAAACAATCAATTTTTGGCCGATAGATATATTACAGGTACTTGCCCGCATTGTAGTTACGAAAGTGCCTATGGCGACCAATGCGAAAGTTGCGGCACCTCTTTGAGTGCTACCGAATTAATAAACCCAAGTTCGGCACTTAGCGGTAACAAACCTGTGCTCAAAGAAACCAAACACTGGTACTTACCCCTCAACAATTATGAAGAATGGTTGCGCGAATGGATTCTGGAAGGCCATAAACACGATTGGCGCCCCAATGTATATGGACAAGTAAAAAGTTGGCTTATCCAGGGCTTGCAGCCTCGTGCGGTTACCCGAGATTTGGATTGGGGTGTACAAGTACCCGTAGAAGGCGCCGAAGGTAAAGTGTTGTATGTATGGTTCGATGCGCCTATAGGTTATATTTCTGCCAGTAAAGAATGGGCAGAAAAAACAGGTAAAGATTGGGAGCCTTACTGGAAAAATGAAGACAGTCAGTTGGTACATTTTATAGGCAAAGACAATATTGTATTCCACTGTATCATTTTCCCTACTATGCTCAAAGCCGAAGGTTCTTACATTATGCCCGAAAATGTGCCTGCCAACGAGTTTTTAAACTTAGAAAACGACAAAATATCTACCAGTCGAAACTGGGCAGTGTGGTTGCACGAATATTTGAAAGAATTTCCCGGCAAACAAGACATCTTGCGCTATGTGTTAACCGCCAATGCTCCTGAAACCAAAGACAATGATTTTACATGGAAAGACTTCCAAGCCAAATGCAATAACGAATTGGTGGCTATCTTCGGCAACTTTGTAAACCGTAGCTTGGTGCTTACCCAAAAATATTTTGACGGTAAAGTACCCTCTCAAGGCAATTTGGAAGCCATGGACATAGCTACACTGGAAGAACTAAAAGCTTTCCCGCGACGTATAGGCAACAGTATAGAGAAATACCGCTTCCGTGAGGCGGTACAGCAATTGATGAATTTGGCGCGTTTAGGTAATAAATACTTGGCCGACACAGAACCTTGGAAACTCTTCAAAACAGACCCCACACGTGTAGAAACCATCCTGAACGTGTCTTTGCAAATAAGTGCCGCCTTGGCTATATTGTCAGAACCTTTTATGCCGTTTACAGCTGCCAAACTAAGCAACATGTTGGCTATGCCACAAATGGCTTGGGCAGATGCAGAACAACTACCATTGGTAGCAGAAGGCACTCTATTGCCTAAGCCCGAACTCTTGTTTACCAAAATAGAAGATGCAGAAATAGAAGCGCAGATACAGAAGCTATTGGATACCAAACAAGCCAACGAGATAGCCAATCAGGTGGTAGAACCCGCGAAAAACAATATTTCTTTCGAAGATTTTGCTAAGATGGATATTAGAGTAGGCACCATATTGGAAGCCGAAAAAGTGGCAAAGACCAAGAAACTGCTCAAACTACTGGTAGATACCGGCATAGACCAACGCACTATTGTGAGTGGCATAGCCGAATATTTTGACCCCAAAGACCTTATAGGTAAACAAGTAAGTGTATTGGTAAATTTAGCCCCTAAAAAACTGAGAGGCATAGAGTCTCAAGGTATGGTATTGATGGCCGAAGATGCAGACGGCAGCTTACAGTTGGTAAGCCCTCAGGCCAATGTAAAAAACGGTAGCGGAATAAGGTAATAGTAGCCAGAAGTGGGAAGATGGAAGTGGGAAGTGGAAAGTGGGAAGTTGAGAATTTGTCCGGCTCCCGGCTTCCCTCTTCCAACCTAAATACAATTTATTGTTCCTTTGCCTTAGCTTCTTCCCAAAACACATCCATCTCAGCCAAACTCATATCGGCAATAGATTTCTGGGCTTTCTGGGCTGCTTGTTCTATATATTGAAATCGGTTGATAAACTTTCTATTGGTTTTTTCAAGCGCATCTTCGGGATTCAATTTCAAAAAACGTCCATAATTGACTAAGGCAAATAACAAATCTCCATATTCTTCTTCCATCTTGGCTTTGTTATTTTCTTTTTGGGCTTCCTCGCCAAACTCGGCGACTTCTTCCTGTACCTTTTCCCATACTTGCTCGGGCTTTTCCCAATCAAAGCCTACTCCTTTGGCTTTGTCTTGTATGCGATAAGCTTTTACTAAAGCGGGTAAAGAAGTTGGCACCCCTTCCAGTACAGATTTGCGACCTTTCTCTTTGAGTTTCAATTTTTCCCAATTGGCTTTTACCGTTTCTGCATCATTGGCATCTACGTCGCCATAAATATGAGGATGACGATATACTAACTTATCGCTGATAAAGTTTAGCACATCGGTGATATCAAAATCTTTGGTTTCGTCGGCTATCTTGGCATAAAACACAATATGTAGTATCAAATCCCCCAATTCCTTCTTTATCTCATCCATATTATTGCTAAGGATAGCCTCCGACAATTCATACACCTCTTCTATAGTCAAATGACGAAGACTCTCCATTGTCTGTTTTCTATCCCAAGGACATTGCACCCGTAAATCGTCCATAATAGAAAGTAATCTCTTAAAAGCAGCTAATTTCTTTTCCATAAATATTTTACTTTGTCAATACAACGGTCTGTTTTTTTTAGGATGTTTCTGTGTTAGAAAATTCCTTTTCTATTTCCTCTATACTTGGCAAACTGGTTTTTAAATTCTCAGGTATAGATTGAATTATTTGCTCTTCCCAAGATGAAACACCAATGGGGTTTTTAAAACCGGAAAGAGAATATTCTACAACCATTTTGCTTTTTGATTTTACTAATAAAAGTCCTATTGTTTTATTATCTTCAGGCTGACACAAAACATCATTCACTACATTGATATACATATTTAACTTGCTAATATATTCTGCCTTAAACTCACCTGTTTTTAACTCAACTACTACGTATCTTTTTAGTTTTATGTGATAAAATAACAAATCAAGATAAAAGTCATTATTTCCTAATTCTAAATGCACTTGTTTACCTACAAAAGCAAAACCTTGACCTAATTCTAACAAAAACTTTTGAATATGGTCAATTAGATTCTGTTCTAACTCTCGTTCTTTTATATGATTGCTATTGCCGACAAAATCAAATATATAAGGGTCTTTAAACGATTGCGTTGCGAGGTCAGAATCTATAGGGGGTAATGCGGTCTTAAAATTAGTCATTGAGTTGCCTTCTCTAAGATGCAACTGACTTTCAATTTGAAAAACCAACATATCTCTTCCGAAACCATTCTCAATGGTCTTTTGGGCATACCACAAACGTAGTTTAGAATCTTTAATTTTGTCTAATAGAGTGATATTGCTGCGCCATGGAATTTGTGCAACGGTGCGTTGCACAATTGAACGGTCATTCCAACATTCAGCAAACTTCCTCATATACTTTAGATTGCGAGGAGAGAACCCTGATATTTCAGGAAAGGCTTCTTTAAGGTCGTGAGACATTCTATCAATAACTTTAGCCCCCCATCCTTCTGTCTCTTGTTGGGTAAGAATTGCTTTTCCAATATCCCAATACATTAGAATCATAGCACTATTAGCCGAGAGAATAGACTGTAATCGCTCTTTCTGTATTTGTGTTTTTAAATCTTGGATAAAACGTTTATAGTTCTTAGGCATAGCAGATAGATTGTCTGCAATTGGAAAACTTACTTTCTCTTTTGACCGACCTCTATGTTTACGCTTATCATTCATACTTGCTGTAGTTATTCTTTTGGTTAGCTATTATAAAACTTATGGGTAAAAAGTTATTTGTTAGAAATTATTTCGGGCTTTCGTTCTCTTGTCTTGCCATTTTGTCTTCGCCAAACTTAAAACCCATACGTTTGTTAGTAGCTAAACCTCTTTGCATATTTTCGGTAATATCGCCCACTGCCACATAAGCCACTTGGTCGTAAGGGGGGATAAGCACATCAAAATTGATGGTGTATTCAATAGCAGCCGTCAATATATTCTGTGCAGCCTCTCCAACCATCACCGCTTTCTCAAACTGATGATAAATCATAGCTATCTCCCTTTTACCTTCAATAAAAAAATGATTATCTTTATTTACCAACATTCTGCCAATCATATAACCGCCATCGTTGTTACGTTGATAGGTAAAAGAATCCGTTAGGAAATTATATATACTAATCATACCGCAAAAACGCCTCTCCCTATCTTCGTCCATATAGGGTTTATACATAAGCGGATGCGCTCTGGGAATTTCAAACACATTGGAATGCAATAAGAATAACAGAGTATCACCCCCAAATTGTATTTCAAATTCAAAAAAACTTCTGTCTTTATAAATAAAAGCCACTTTTTTGCCGGCACCTGCTTTATTAGAATAAGATTTATAATCTTGGCTCAAAGTTTTAGCCGCTTCTCTTAGCTGCTTAAAAGCACCAAAAGTATGCTCATTTACTTGCTGCTTAAGCAAGGTTTTTGTAGTAATATGCTCAAAAAGAGTTGGTTTGTTAATAGTCATATATCATATTTTTATTTCTCACAAAGAGAATTAAGCAATCAATTTGCAATAATACAAAATATTGACCAAGTATTCATACTCTAAAAATAAATACATAAAAATCACTCGAAAAACAAAAAAAGTGTGTAATTTTGTGAGCTACAATAAATACACAATCTAATGACACAAGAAAACCATAGAACAGCACCTGCTTTTAGCAAAAAAGAAATAAACAATAATTTGAAATTTCTGAACATGCTAAGCGAACAATTTCCCAGTATTCAAAAAGCCAGCACAGAAATTATCAACCTCAAAGCTATATTGCAACTACCCAAAGGCACTGAACATTTTATTACCGATATTCATGGTTCCGACCTTATTTTTAGTCATCTTTTGCGCAATGCATCGGGTGTTATCAAACGTCGTATTAATGATGTTTTTGGCAACGAAATGCGCGAAAAAGAAAAAGCGGCTTTGGCTACCCTCATTTATTATCCCAAAGAAAAATTAAAATATATAGAAGAACAAGAAGAGGATATGGAAGAGTGGTACTGTGTTACTTTGCCTCGTTTGGCACGTTTGGCACGTGTATCGGCAAGCAAATATACCCGTTCTAAGGTGCGTAAGTCTATGCCCGAAGATTATGCCTATATCATAGACGAATTGCTACACGAACAGCACGAAAGCAATAAAGATCAGTATTTTAAAGAAATTATACAAGCTATAATAGAAGTAAAAAGAGCGCAACCTTTTATTATTGCTATATGCCACTTTATTCAACGCCTTACTATTGATAGACTGCATGTGGTAGGCGATATATACGACAGGGGTCCACATCCCGAAAAAGTAATGGACATGATAGCCAATCATCATGCTGCCGATATACAATGGGGCAATCACGATGTGATATGGATGGGAGCGGCTGCAGGTATGCGCGTATATATAGCCACTGTATTGCGTATTTGTGCACGTTACAACAATCTAGACACCATAGAAGATGCCTATGGTATCAATTTACGACCTCTTATGACCTTTGCCATGAAGCATTATGCCAATGACCCTTGCGATTTGTTTACACCCAAAGCTATCAACGAAAATGAAGGGAATATACAATTGGTAAAACAAATGCATAAGGCTATTTCTATTATCCAATTCAAATTGGAAGCGGATATTATCAAACGCAATCCTCAATTTAATATGGATGACCGCTTATTGCTTGATAAAATAGACTATCAAAAAGGTACCATTATGATAAATGGGAAAGCATATCCGCTTTTAGATAAAATGTTCCCTACTATTGACCCCAAAAATCCTTATGCCTTATCTAAGGAAGAAGATGAACTCATGCGTTTATTACAAATGTCTTTTGTACGTAGCGACTTGCTCAAACGACATATTAAAACCATGTACTCAAAAGGGAGCATGTATTTGGTTTGTAATGATAACTTATTGTATCATGCTTGTATTCCTATGACCAAAGAGGGTGAGTTTAACACCGTAGATATAGCCGGCAAACCATATAAAGGCAAAGCCTTGCTCGACAAATTAGACAATATGACCCGTAGGGCTTATTTCTCTCCTAATGATAAAGACAACAGAATCAATAGAGATTATTTATGGTATTTGTGGTGCGGACCTTTATCGCCACTCTTTGGCAAGCAAAAAATGGCCACTTTTGAGCGTTATTTTATCAAAGACAAAGCTACACATACCGAAATCAAAGACCCTTATTTTACATTCCGAGACGATGAAGCGGCTTGTAAAAGAATATTACAAGAATTTGGTTTAGACCCCGAAGATTCGCATATTGTAAACGGACACGTACCTGTAAAAGACGGACAAGGAGAATCTCCCATTAAAGGCAATGGTAAATTATTGGTGATAGATGGCGGTATGTCGCCTGCTTACCACAAAAGCACAGGTTTATACGGTTATACTCTTATATACAACTCTTACGGATTGGTATTGGTAGCGCATAAAGCCATAGATTCTATAGACGAAATTATTAAACACGATTTGGATATGTCGTCCGAAACACGTGCCCACAAACATAAAGTAAAACGTAAAAGAGTAGCCGATACCGACGACGGTAAAAAAATACAAGCACAAATCCACGACCTACAAATGCTGTTAGCAGGCTACCGTATGGGTTTAATTGTAGAGAAACTCTAGGTAATGTGACAATTTGCTAATGTGATAATGTGATAATGCGATAATGCGATAATGCGACAATGCGGTAATGTGATAATATTTAATTGCTAATTGGCTTCGCCGAACTTTGTTTGTTCATTGCTAATTACTAATTGATTAACGCCAACAGCAAAAATATGAAAAAAACACCCATAATACTTGTGATGTTTGTTTTGCTTTTTCCTGCACACTTATTGGCACAAAAACATAAGGACAAAGCAAATAAATACTTTCAACAGGCTATAGAATTGTATAGAACACAAGCCTTTGAGCAAGCTTTGTCTAAATTACAAAAAGCGGAAAAAATAGCTCCCGATATGGGGAAAATTTTTCTGTTGAGAGGAGATATTTATGCAGACACTAAACAAGATAGTTTGGCGTTAACAGCTTATTACCAAGCCGTTGACTTACAACCTCAACAATACGGCAGAGTGTATGGTATTATAGCACAACTACATCAACAAAAAGGAGGATATCAAGCTGCAAAGGAAGCCTTTGAACATTATCTCAACACCCTCACACATCCTAAAGATTCTGTAAAAAGAGAAGAAGTGCATCAAGCCATAACAGCATGTGAATTTGGCATGGAAAGCATGGCAAATCCTGTGCCTTTTGCGCCTTACAACTTAGGCAAACATATCAACACACAACTATCAGAATATTTCCCGACACCCAATATGTTGCACAATAGTTTGTGGTTTACACGACGCTTAGAAAGTGATAGTAGTGGTGCACAAGAAGATTTTTTTGTAAGTCAAACAGATAGCCTTAACCAATGGACACCTGCCACACCTTTGAGCGCGCCTATCAATACGCTTTTTAACGAAGGAGCGGCCAGCCTCTCTGCCGACGGTACTTTTTTGGTGTTTGCTGCCTGTGCCATGCAGCCCGGCACCCATGCCTATGGTGCCAACAGACAAGGTTATGGCAGTTGCGATTTGTTTTACAGCCGATTGCAAGAAGGGAAATGGTCGGAGCCTCAAAATATGGGTAGCACTATCAATAGTTCTTTGTGGGAAAGCCAACCCAGCCTCTCTGCCGATGGTAAAAGTTTATACTTTATACGTGCCACCGACCGTAGCAAGCGCAATACAGACATTTATGTGGCTACTCTTTTGCCTACCGGCGAATGGACCAAGGCCAAACCACTGTCTAAGCTAATCAACACCCCTAAAGAAGAGATGTCTGTCATGATACATCCCAACGATTGTGTGTTGTATTTTGCTTCTAAGGGACATCTGGGCATGGGCGGCGCCGATATTTTTGTAAGTCGTCGTCCCAACCGATTGGCGCCATGGGGCAAACCTCAAAATGCAGGTTATCCTATCAATACCCATAAAGATGAAAACGGACTGCAAGTGAGCCACAACGGACATACCGCTTTTTTTGCTTCTGACAGAGAAGGTGGTTTTGGAGGCATGGATATTTATGCCTTTGAATTACCTGAACATATGCGTGCGCAAGCCGTAGCTTATCTTAATATCAACGTGATAGATGCAGATAGCCAGCAAGCCCTTCCCGCACAACTCCAAATAGTGGCACATCAAGACAGCACACAGCAAATAAAGATGAATACAGATGCCAAAGGACATTTGTTTGCCACTTTTTTGTCCAATACCACTTATGCCCTACATATAGATAAAGAGGGGTATCTGTTTTATTCCGATACCATTGCCATGCAAAGCACACATACAGTCATACAGCCTTACGACAAAACCATAGCCCTCACACCTATAAAAGAAGGAGCTCGTGTAAGGCTCAACAATATTTTCTTTGATACGGATGCCAGTACTCTAAAAGCAGAAAGCGATATAGAACTCCAAAAACTACTGCACTTTTTGCATCAAAATCCCAGCGCCCAAATACGCATAGAGGGGCATACAGACCAACGGGGCAGTGCCGCTCACAACCAAACCCTATCGGAAGCACGCGCCAAAGCGGTATACGATTATCTGATAGCACATAAGATAGAGGCTACACGATTGAGTTACAAAGGCTATGGTTTTACCAAACCTATGGCAGACAATGCTACTCCTACAGGACGCGCACAAAACCGCCGTACAGAAATCGTGATAATGTGATAATATGGTAATGTGTTAATTTGATAATGCGAACATGTGATAATTTGGGAGATAGATATAGATAGAAGCATCGCAAGCGCTGTCTAAATACAAAATGGAAATAAAAAATTAAACAACAAAGTTTATCACAGAGCACACTAAGGCAAACGCATACTTTTTATCATACAAACTTAATATTCTTATTGTAATGGTTTAGAATTTCTGTGTCAAACCTCACAGGTTTTAGAAACCTGTGAAGTTTCTATTAAAACATCTTTAATAATTTGATTTATATCTCAATTAGCTTATAATCAGCGTGTAGAAAATTAAAAAATAGTTTAATCACGCAGATAACACTATGAAAAATTAGCATACTTTTGCGGCTTTTTAAAGCAAGAATCATGCAAGCTAAATTTTTATCAGACATCTTTCGTCCAAAGTTATTTACCCTATTCAAAGCAGGTGTAGACAAAAAACAACTGACCAATGATATCTTGGCAGGTGTGGTAGTGGGAATTGTAGCTTTACCACTTGCTATTGCTTTTGCCGTGGCTTCCGGAGTATCACCGGAGCAAGGGATTATTACCTCCATAGTAGCGGGTTTTATTATCTCGTTTTTGGGTGGCAGCAGGGTGCAAATAGGAGGACCTACAGGTGCTTTTATTGTCATTGTATATGGTATTGTAACCCAATATGGTATAGACGGACTTATTATTTCCACTATGATAGCGGGAGTGCTACTTGTCCTCTTTGGCCTATTAAAACTCGGGGCATTATTAAAATATTTTCCCCACCCTTTGATTGTGGGTTTTACCAGTGGTATTGCTTTGGTTATCTTTTCCACACAAATAAAAGATGCCTTGGGTTTGCCCATAGATAAACTACCCTCAGAATTTATCTACAAATGGCAAACCTATGTCTTACACCTCAACCAAATAAATATAGCGGCATTGGTTATTACCATTATTACCATATTAATAACTATATATGCCGGCAAATTCATCAAAAAAATACCGGGGTCTTTTATTTCTATCATATTATTAACCATAGCTGTACAAGTATTTGATATACAAGTAGCTACCATAGAAAGTTTTTTTGGAGATATTCCCAACAAATTCTCTTTGAGCATACCCCATATTGATTTTAGCAAAATACAATATTATTTTGCCCCTGCCCTTACCATTGCGCTTTTAGGCGGTATAGAATCTTTGCTTTCT
>PDWI01009343.1_pt1 | contig 11294 bp, 5 predicted proteins | sample 1430891 | NCBI WGS metagenome assembly PDWI01 (sample SAMN01162508, study PRJNA174530) | Oral metagenome, whole genome shotgun sequencing project. | biome: Marine environment; feature: Marine mammal; material: Swab sample of the gingival sulcus; isolation source: swab sample of gingival sulcus... | reverse complement strand
GTAGTCGTATTTTAGATAATCAAAACCCCACTTGGCAAATGTTTTGGCATCTTGCTCCTCAAAATGCAAACTTGCCGTGTAGCCGGCGCAAGTCAAAGGTGCAGCATCAGAATAAATGCCTATTTTCATGCCTTTTGAATGCACATAATCGACTAATGCTTTCATTCCGTTTGGGAATTTTTTCGGGTCGGGTATCATGTTGTTTTTGTTGTCTCTGCCGCCTTGCCAACCATCGTCTATAAATATGTAGTTGAAACCCAAATCGCGCAAGCCGGTTTCCACCATAGCATCAGCTAAGGTTCTAATATCCTGCTCATTAATATTAACACCAAAATAATTCCACGTCATAAATCCCATCGGAGGAGTTGGCGATAATTGTTTGTTATTTTGCGCCATATTGGCAACAGAAAGCAATGATAATGAGACTATAATTATTATTTTCAATATTAATTTATTCATTTTTTACTATTATTAAAAATTTAGAAATTAAGACAAAATTTACTCATTTGTGATTTTAATTTTCGTATTGAAATTTAAGTTGTAAATTTTAAAAATCACAAATATAAAAATTAAACTGCTAATGATTATACTTATTAAAGACCAGACAGGATTTACTTGCTCAACATAAAAAATGGCATCGGTTTGCAAAGCTGATGATTTGCTCGTAATTATCAAACTTAAAAATAAATTGTTTATAGAATGAGCCCCCATAGCTATTTCAATGCCATTATCTAACACAGATATTAAGCCGAATAATAAGCCGAAAATTATATATTGAGGCATTGTTAGCCAAAATCCATATTCACTAATTTCGGGATTTGCGGCATGTAGCAAACCAAAAATTATTGACGGAATTATGATTACCCAAATTTTATTTTTAGTAACCGCTGCAACTCCTTGCGCAAGGTATCCTCTAAATAATATTTCTTCGGTAGATGCCTGTATGGGAATTAGCACAATGGCAACAAGGAATAACACAAGAAATGAATTGGCATTAAAATTAAGTACAAAATCTTGGGGGTTTAATGAATACGACAAAGCAAAATCGGCTAACAATAGCATTAGCCAAACCAAAGCACCCACAAAAAAACGCTTCCATCTTATTTTTGAACTACCTGTAAATAAAGTCCTTACACCGCGTTTATGAAACGGTTTAATTAGCACAAACAAAACCAACATGCTAACAACAAATGGCAACAGCATAAGTGCCAATAACAAGTTTGAATCAATTCCTACGCTGTATATATCCGATACGTCCTTTATGGTATGCGCCAATTCAGGATACTTCACAATAAACGAAACAACAACGATAATCAACGGTATTGCACCCACAAGCTGCCCCACCAACAACGACAAAACCAATACCGTGATATATTTCCACCATTCACGTTTTTTATCAAAATCTACTGTTAGAAAATTCATTTTTTATTTTGAAATAATTTTAATATTTTCCATTAAAGTTTCTTTGTATGTTTTAGCAATAGGAATGTATTTTGTTTCCATATCGGTTTTCATTACAATTGCGTTTTCCTCAATCATATTTATATTATTAACATTCACGATATAGGAACGATGAACCCGCTCAAACATCTTGGCAGGTAATTGCTCATACATAGCTTTCATGGTAAAATGAATGGTGTGTTTATCTTTCAAAGTATTGATAACCACATAGTTCTCCATTGCTTCTATCCACATAATATCTTCGTATTTTAAGCGCAACAACGAAGAATTACCGCTTTTTATAAAAATGCCATCATCTTTTAAAAAATGTTCGCTTCGTTTTAGTCGCTCGTAAGCCTTTTTCACAGCTTTGTGAAATCGAGGAAAATTAAGCGGCTTAAGAACATAATCGGTAACGTCATATTCAATGGCATCTATGGCATATTTGCCTTGCGAAGATATAATTATTATCAATGGAGGTTTTTCAAGTGTGTCTAAAAATTCCACGCCCGTCATGTGAGGCATTTCCACATCTAAAAATATTAAATCTACATTTTCAATTACCTCCGGTTCGTTTAATGCTTCTACCGCACTGCTGTATGCTCCTTTAAAATCTAAATAGTCTATTTTTTTTGCATATTTTTCAATTAAAAGGCGCACCACTCGGTCGTCTTCTATTACTATACATTTCATTTGTCGCTAATTTAGTAATGTGTTAATGTGATAATTCGGTAATATGTTAATTTAGTGTTTAATCTTTTTACTTTTTGTTTTCACCAACGCATTTATTTTTTGCAAAGTTAAAAATTTTTATTTCAAAACAAATGGTTTATCGCATTTATTTACCAATTTATGCCGCAATATGGCTTAAAATAGTACATATTTCAACTTTTTTATAAAACTTTTTCTCATATCGAATGTATAGCATACTTTTTGTAAGAACCTTTCCTTATAAAGTTTACATCATAAATTATTGCATTATAAATTTTATTTTATACGTTTGTAGCTTCAACAAAATGAAAGTTGTTGGTGAAATAATACACATTTACTAAAATTTATAATAAAAATTTACGTTATGTAAATAATTAGTTCAATTTTAGTTAAGTATGTGAATTAAAAGTAAAAAAATAAAAGTTCAAAAAAAGTTTTTAAGCATTTTATTTTTTATAGAAAAGCCCTTTTTAAACTTTTAACTATTAATTCACACAAATAATAATTTTAATTTAAATAAATATTTCAACACTCCATTATATTTTGATAATTAACTGACAATCAATATTTTGCAAACAGTTTTTTTTTATTATGCAATGTTTTGATTATCAGCAACATCATTGTTAATTGCTCATTACTAATTGAATGAAGTGTTGATATTATAAGAGTTTTCCGGCAGCCACTAAATAATAACAAATTAATATGAATGAATCAATCCTAAAAGCATTAATGCGTCTGTTTGCAATAATCGCCAATGTAAACCAAGAAAGACTTACGAGTGATGCAAGAGAAATAGTAAAATCTTATCTTATTTTGCACCTTAGTAATGAGCTTTTAGTGGAGTATGTTGATTTATTTGATAAATATACAGCCGATTTAGACAGAAGAAAAGTAAAAGGCGAACGAAAACAACAAAAACGGACATCTTTAAATTCGGTAAAAGTACTGCGCATTTGCAACGAAATAAATGAACAATTAGAGCAAAAGGAAAAAATTATAGTATTAGTTCGATTGTTTGAATTTATTGGCAGCGACACGAAAATAACCGAAAAAGAACTCGATTTTATAAAAACAGTTTCCGACGTTTTTAATATAAGTGATGAAGAATATGCCGATATAAAGAGCCTGATAATTGACGGCGTTGAACAAATTAAAGAACAACGAAAATTATTAATAATTAGCAATAAAAAACGTGTAGAATACGAGTGCAAACATCTTCAAATTTATGACAAACATGTTGATGGCAATATTAATATTTTACATGTAGAATCAACCAATATATACTTTGTAAGATATAATGGACAACAAAGTATATACATAAACGCCTTGAATATTATACCCGGACGAACCTATGTTTTTGAAAGTGGTTCAGTTATAAAAGGGCATAGAATAAATCCTATTTATTACACAGATGTTGCTCGCCGCTACATACTTGAAGAAAGTGCCGATCGCGTGGTGCTTACTGCCAAAGATATTGAATTTAGATTCAAAAATTCTGAAAATGGTATCCATAAATTTAGTTTTTCGGAAGAATCGGGCAATATGTTGGGCATAATGGGCGGCAGTGGAGTAGGAAAATCTACTTTATTGAATGTGCTAAATGGAAATTTAAAGCTAAATAGTGGCGAAATTACAATTAATGGCTACGATTTATATAAAGATAAAGAAAAATTAAATGGTGTAATAGGCTATGTGCCTCAAGATGATTTATTAATTGAGGAACTTACGGTTTTTCAAAATCTGTATTACAACGCTAAATTATGTTTCAGTAATTTTACAGAAGACGAAATACAAAAAGTCGTTCATAAAATTTTAATTGATTTAGACCTTTTAGAAACACAGGAATTAACAGTTGGAAATTCTCTAAACAAATTCATAAGCGGTGGACAGCGCAAAAGGTTGAATATTGCACTGGAATTAATGCGCGAACCATCAATTTTAATAGTAGATGAACCCACATCAGGGCTCTCGTCGCAAGACTCGGAAATAGTTATGAGCTTGCTAAAAGAGCAAACACTGAAAGGCAAATTAGTATTAGTAAATATACATCAGCCATCGTCAGATATTTTTAAGCTGTTCGATAAATTACTCATTCTTGATAAAGGAGGCTATCCTGTATATTATGGCTATCCTATTGATTCGGTTGTTTATTTTAAAATGGAAAGTTTACATGTAAATGCATCTGAACGCGAGTGTATATTGTGTGGAAATGTAAATCCCGAACTACCTTTGCAAATACTTGAATCTAAGATGGTTAATGAGTATGGCAAATTTACGCGCGTGCGCAAAATAACACCGGAGGAATGGTATAGAAGATTTAAAGAACATATACAACCAAATGTAAAAATACCAGAGGTTCAAGAAAAAACACCTTTACCGAAGAACAAATTTAAAATTCCTACTAAATTCAGACAGTTGCGAATATTTAGCGAAAGAAATTTATTGTCAAAACTTTCAAATCGTCAATATTTGCTTATCAACTTCACTGAAAGTCCGATTTTAGCACTTATTTTAGGATATTTTACCAAATATGTAAGCGGCACGGTAAATAACCCTAACGCCTATATTTTTATGGAAAACGACAATATTCCGGCATATTTATTTATGTGTGTGATAGTTGCATTGTTTATAGGATTAACTGTGAGTGCCGAAGAAATAATAAGAGACCGGAAAATTCTCAACCGCGAATCGTTCTTAAATCTCAGTTGGTTTAGCTACTTAAATTCAAAAATTGTAATACTTTTTGCAATATCCATTATTCAATCACTATCTTTCATATTAGTAGGGAATTATATTCTTGGTATTAAATGGCTCAATTTCAACTATTTCATAATATTTTTCTCCACTATGGCAGCAGCCAACTTAATAGGGTTAAATATTTCGTCGGCACTAAATTCGGTGGTAACAATATATATAACCATACCTTTTATACTCGTGCCTCAATTGTTGTTTAGCGGCGTTATTGTTGATTATAGCAAACTTCACAAACATGTAATTTCTGAAAAATATGTGCCTGTAATTGGCGATTTAATGATTTCGCGTTGGTCTTATGAGGCTTTTGCTGTAAATCAATTTAAAAACAACGAGTTTGAAAAACATTTCTTTAAAATAGATCAAGAAATTAGCAGCCATACGTTTCAGTCAATGTTTAAGCTGCAAGAATTGCAACACAGGGTAAATGAGTGCATAATTGCAGTAAATAAACACAAACAAGACACCAAAAAATTTGAGAATGACCTCAAATTAATACGAAATGAATTTGCGCAATTTCAAAAACTATTACCCAAGAGAAAATTTAGCGAAAACGATAAGCTAAATTCAACTGATTTTAATAAGGAAGTGGGTGATTTAGCAAATGAGTATATTGATAAATTAAAACAATATTATAGAACACGCACTTATCTTGCCAATAAGAAAAAAGACGAAATATTTCAAGAATTAAGTACCGAATTGGGTGCTGATAGCCTTGTTCGGAAAATGAAAAACGACTATTACAACAATAAACTTGCGGAATTTGTTCTTAGCAAAAATGAAATGAAGAAAATAGTAGAAACTTCCGACCATATATTATTCCGAAAAAAAGACCCGATTTTTCATAAAGCGCAACACCAATTGGGGCGAGCACATTTTTATGCTCCTGAAAAAAGATTTCTTAATTACACCATAGATACCGTATGGTTTAATTTGGCTATAATATGGTTAGCAACATTTGTAATGTATATAATGCTTATTTTCAATGTTCTCAGAAAAATTATTGACAGCGTATCGCGCTGTAGTTTTAGTCGTTTAGGATTTAGAAGCGAACTGTTTAGACATTGAATGGTAAAAAGTAAAAGGTGAATAAAGAAAATACCTCACAGATAAAAAAACTGTGAGGTATTTTCTTTAAAACAAAGCTTGAAAACATTTTGGGTCTTTTTTACCGGTTACTTTGTATTTTTACTAGACGCATTAAATCATACTATTCCGACTTACTTTTCAATAATTATTGCCTCATTCAACTGCTCTTTTAACAACGAAAATAGCTGTTTCAAATTATGATATTGATGATGCGGAAAACTATTATCATTGATATTTATTCGCAAGCTGACTTTTACTTGATTAGTAGTTTGCTCGGTTTTATATTCAAAACCCGCTTGATTATTATAAAAGCTAAACGATTTGTTATCAACGGTTTTAACCTTTAAATTGTTAGGCAAATTTATATGCAAATTATAAACAAGCTTATATGGATATTCAAATTCAACATTATGTTTTCTTACCATTTGATTAAAATCAGCCTCGTTATATTTTGGTTTTAAATTTAATTTAATTGCAATTTTATCGCCACCCGAAGCACTAAAATCACCTGTTTTAATAATTAAATTTTTACTATCATCATCAGCGTTCAATATCGACTGTATTTTCGCATTGTTAATGTTGTCAAAATGATAAAAAGTAGAGATTTTACCTTGATTTTTTATTTGCCTGCGCATTTTTATCGCGTCATATCCCGATACTTCAATTGTAAAATTTCTTTTATAATCTAAATTTCCACTCACAGTTAGGCGGTCATTTATAACTGTTTTTGTAATTTCAATATTCGAGGGTTTAATCCACTTAAAACCTTGCGAATTAATCATAAAAGCTTTATCAACAAGCTGATTTTTATCTAAAAATTTATACGGACGAAGCGAATCTGTTGCATCTAACAGGTATGTTTTATCGCCTATTTTTGCCATAGCAATAACATTATTAAATTGTTCTGCATCAGCTACTTCTGCGCTAACTTGCTCCATATCTCTTCTGCTCAACAATACAGCATTTGTTTCAATTCCAAGTTTTTTGAGCAATGAAATTAGTATTAAATTAATTTCGCTGCTGCTTCCTTTTTTTGCATCAAATGGACGTTGTAAACTTTTTTCCTTAATCTGCTTTTTAGTTATTCGAGTATATAATTTCGATAAATCGGGATTAAAAACCGACTTTACGTAAATGCTATTTTTGCCGTTCCACTTAATATTTTTGCGAATATAATCATACACGGCAAGCATCTTGTCAAACTCCGTTGTCTTGCCTTTCACAATACTATCAAGATGCGGTTTATATTTCCAATGTTTTATCATTGGCAAGCCAAGTCGCTCGCTACCAAGCAGTTTGTTGTTGGTTTCCTCCCAGTCGCCCAACCGATAAACGATGTAACCCGCCGGATAATTAATATTTCGCCGTTGTATGGGTTGATATGCCTCGTAATTATCTACTGTTGTGACAAATAAGGCATGAGTATAGCGTGCCCAAGTGGGGTCGAAATGTTCGTTGGTGGCTTCTTGCAAATGTATTTTTAATTTTTTGATATTATTTGCTTCATTTATCACAAAATTTTCGTGTTCGATGGCAGGATTATGTCTTTTGACAAATTGAAATAGCTTACCGCTCATATCGAAATTTTCCCCCATGTTTCTACGCCTTTTGTCTCGCAAAAATAATGTGCGCGAATAATAATCCTCATTGCTTTCATCAAAATCAGTAAAATTAACAGGGTTAAATACGTACTGGAAATATCGTGGAACATAAAATCTCAACTCACTGTGTATAACGGGAATAGACGTTTGAAAATTCCAATCGGGCAAATTTATAAAATCCAAAGAAGCAGTGGTGTAGTAATAATCAATAACCGAACCTACGCGAACATCAGGCATTGTAAATTCTGCAATTTTGATACTTTTCGTAGAGTCGCGATATGTAATATCTTTCGCCTTTAATCTACTGTGTTCCAGCTCATTATTATCATTGAGATTATAGGTCATTCCCTTTATGACAATATCAACTTCCTCAAAAAATCGTTGATAATCCATATTCATAAACGGAATACTGATTTTGGCATATTTCAAACCCTCTTTTTTTAGAATTTTAATGCGAACATGCCGTTGTTGAAAGAAAAATATATTTTTTCCGTTCGGATTGGTATCAAAATAATACCTGCCATAATCGCACAACACAACTGCCGAAGCCGATGGATTGCGCTCGTATTTTGTCATTTTTAAATCTTCAATTGGCACTTTTTTCCATTTTATCGGAGCTTTTTGTGCAACAATTTGAACAGAAATTAGAATAGTAAGAATTATTAATGTATAAGTTCTCATTTTATGTGAATTAAGAGTTAAAAAATTCAAAAAGAGTAGGTTCAACCTCATCTTAGATATTTTTTTCTTTGTGTAACTTAGTGGTTTTTAATTTATTTTTCACCACAAAATTCCTCAAAGTTTGTCATACATTTTATTTAAAATTATCAAAAATATACTAATTTTATGAAAAAACCATGACTAAATTATAAATACATAACGGCATGATTATTTGACGGCAAAATTAACCGCCAAAAGCGCAAGGTACGCAAAGATGTCGCAAAGCGCAAAATTTTGCGTAAACCTATTTCAGAACAAAACAAATCATTCTTAATTTTTAATTCTTAATTATTAATTAATTCTAAACGAAGCAGTTACACCCATCATTCGCGGTGTTCCCTCTTGATAAAACGCATTCATAAACGAAAGCATGTAAACATTATACGATGTATTGCTTAGGTTTTTTGCCCAAAAATCAAGAGTAACACGTTTAGTAGAAAGTGCGACATTTGCATTTATCAATCCGTATGTATTTTGTTCAAGGTCGTTTTCTATTCGCCAATAAATATGACCTGTTTGTTTATAATTAGCTTGTAAACGTATATTTTTCAGTATTTTATGTTTAATTTTGAAATTTTTGGCTAATGTAATATTCAAAGTGTGCAAAGGAACATAAGGAGCAGTATTTCCGTTAAATTTTATGCTGTCGTTTTTCTCATATTTCGTAATTTCGGCTTTTGTATATCCGTAGGCAACGTCTAAATCAAAACCATATATATTTGATATTTTTGTGGATATTTCCACCCCCTTATTTTCCGATTTGCCGGCATTGTCGAAATAAGTGCCTCGCCCCGATGGCACCGACCTTGCTATCTGCTGCCCCTCTATTTTTGACAAAAATAATGATAAATCGGCATATATTTTACCATCTAAAAAAGTCTGTTTATAGCCCAATTCGTAATTGTAACTCATTTGTTTATTGAACTTTAAATCCTGAGGACGCTCAAAGGTTAAGTTAAATCCACCCGGCTTATATCCCGTAGAATAAAGCGCATAGATAGACGAATTGTCAATGGAATATACCACCGAAAATTTTGGTAAAAATATATGCTCTTTCAACTGCGGATAAATGGTATCAGCCAATGTTTTCACAAGTTTGGACTTCATAAACCAATTATGTTTATAATCAAACTCGGTTTGTTCGTAATTGTATCTCATGCCAGCCGTTAGCGTAAGGCGTTCACCAAGTTTTAGTTCCGATTGGTGAAATATTCCATAACTCAAAACTTTTTCATCAAAATTCCTTGTCATGGTTAAATGTTTTGGGCGAATAATCACATCTAAATCAGTGTCTTTTTTCTTGCCAAAAGCAAACATGCCAAACAACCATTTGTATTTTTTGTTGTTAATAGAGTTCATCGTAATTTCAGACGACAACATGTTTTGCTTGCTATCTTGGTCGGCAAAATAAATCGGTTTTTCCGTAAAATCTTGATCCATTTGCTGCTTGTCTTTTATGTATTGATAAGCAAGAGTTGCCTCCAAATTAAAAACATCATTATTATAATCAAAACGAAGCCCATCGTTAAACATTAAACGGTCGTAACCACTTTTATCATTGTAACTTACGTGTTCTGTATTTTGCATCTTATACGGATAACCGCTTTGTGTGCTATTCTCAAAACTTGCAATATTTTCTACCGAAAAACTGCAGTTAGGTGTAAATGCCAAACGATTTCTAAAACCGTATGACTGCAATTTATCAGAACGGCTATTGTCATAAATATTTTTGAAAAAACCGTCATTTTGCCTATAATTTGCGCTAAGCGAATATGCAATTTTATTGTTTTCCGTTTTGTTGTAATAACTTGCCGCCGCGTTGTAATATCCGTATTCTCCCGCCGACAATCGTATGCGTGTTCCTTGATATTTTATAGGCGACAATGTCTCAATATTTATCAATCCGCCCATAGTATTGCGCCCAAATAAAGTGCCTTGCGGACCTCGCAGCACTTCAATATTTGCAATATCGAAAAAATCGAAATTCATTGATGCTATTTCAAAAAATGGCACTCCATCAACGTATAAACCCACTGCCGGCGAGTGCTTTTTCGAGCCTATTCCGCGAATATAAACCGGCGAAGTAAGTTTTGAACCATAATTCACCATAAAAAAGTTGGGAGCAATAACATTAATGTCTTCCAAAGACTGTATGTCATTGTTTTCTAACTCAGTAGCCCTAATCATGGTGATTGATGTTGGCAAATCTTTAATAAATGTAGCGTTGCGAGAGGCATTTACCACCACCTCGCCAAGCTCTATTTTTTTAATATAAGAAGTGTCGGAAACTGTCCCCTGATTTTGCCCAAATAATTGGATACTAATTAACAGCACGATTGTTATTGATAAATATTTTTTCATGCTATTTGTCTCATTTTTTACTGTTTTTCGTCTATTTTGTTTCATAATTTTTTTGGATAAATTTCTCTTTTACAATAGTGATTTTTTTAAAAGACCCCGCAAGTCTATTGAACCTGCGAGGTCGATAGTTTAAAATTGATTAGCGAAGTAAGTTAAAAGGTAAAATAAAAAAATGTTTTATGCACTTTTTTACATTTTAATTTTTAACTTTCAAAAACGCCACTGCATACATTTTCATTTGCTTAATCATAGCCAGCAGTCCGTTTGAGCGAGTGGGCGACAAATTTTCTTTCAATCCAATTTGGTCGATAAAAAACAAATCGGCATCGGCAACCTCTTTTGGCGTGCGCCCCGACAGCACTTTTATCAACAGCGCAACTATCCCTTTGGTGATAATGGCATCGCTATCGGCTTTGAAAATAATATTGCCATCGACCAATTCGGCACTAAGCCAAACCTTTGATTGACAACCATTTATTAGATATTCATTTGTTCTAAATTTATTATCTAATGCCTCTAACAAACCGCCAATTTCTATTAAATACTCGTATTTATCGAGCCATTCCTCAAACATGGCAAATTCTTCTACTATTTCGTTTTGTATCTCTTCTAATGTCATTT
>PDWI01009342.1_pt1 | contig 11295 bp, 7 predicted proteins | sample 1430891 | NCBI WGS metagenome assembly PDWI01 (sample SAMN01162508, study PRJNA174530) | Oral metagenome, whole genome shotgun sequencing project. | biome: Marine environment; feature: Marine mammal; material: Swab sample of the gingival sulcus; isolation source: swab sample of gingival sulcus... | reverse complement strand
ATCAATTTCTTTCCTTATTTATTATATTTCCCTCTGTGTCGAAAAACAACCACTTGCCGCGCCTTTTACCATTTTTATACTTGCCTTTAATCTTTATCTTACCTGTTGTGTGATAAAATTCCGCATCGCCATGCAAATTGCCTTGTTCATAGAAGAGAGTTGCCTTTTGTGCGCCGTTATCGTAAAATTCTTGATATTTGCCCTGTTTTACATCGTCCTTAAAACCTATTTCAACTTGTTTGGTTTCTTTTCCGTCATCGAAATAAAAAAATGCAGCTCCGTTTATCTTGCCGTTTTTGTAATTAACCGAACTTTTTAAATGTCCGCTTGCGTAATATGAACGCCATAATCCCTCAGGCAAGTTATTTACGATTTTACCCTCGCTTTTCACGGTTTTTCCGTCCTTATGATAAAAAGTATAAGTTGTATCTCTAATTTTCAAGGTGTCGGGCAACACTATTTTAAACTCCAAAGAATCATATTCCGATGATATTAATTCCTCCGATGCTTGTTTTTCAACAATTTCCAATTGGTCTAAAACATTGGCATTTTCATTGTGGTCAGACACAAATTTAGTCTTAAACATATCAAGTTTTGAAACCAATTGAAGACCAACCAAATTAAAACTTAAAATAAGGTCTTGATTTTCCTTAACCGATTTTTTAGTCTTTTCATTGGAAAATCGATAAATATTAGGATACAATTTAGGCATCTGAACAAATAAAGAAACATTGGATTTAACCTCAAAATTAGCCTTGAAATCCATAAAATCTTTGTTGTGAGACAAAGTATGACCTGTTAAATAATCATCAATCATTTGCATAATTGCATCTTTGGAATTGCTGAACACTACAAAATCGTCAATATAAGTGAAATACGGCTTTTCAATCTTATTAAAAAATTTACTAAACAACAATTTGAAAATTCCCTTAGTTGCTAAATAATTGATATTGTGATTTTTATAATTTAAAGTTTTGAATTTCAGCGGACTGCGTTTTCTCACTTGCTCTACTATTTTACCAAGTCCCGATTTTGCATCTTCAATGTTTTCGGCATGAATTAAAACAACTACATCTTTAAGTTTGGTGTTTTTATAAGGTCGAAGTTTTACCAACGAAATTTCCTGACCTATCCAATCGAAAAAGTTTTTCTGAACATCAATGCCCAATAGTTTTTCCATCATTTGAACATTTTCTCTGTACTCTTTCATCTCTTGCGAATTGCCCTTTTCGTATTGCTCAACAATCTTGTTAAAAAATTTGTTGTAATCCTTAAATCCCACCGAGAAATACAACGCCATTTGGTCTGATATAACTTTGTAAGACTTAATGTCGCCGGGTTTCAATTCCGACAAAGCACTCAAATAGGAAGGCAAAGAATCCAAAGCTGAATATCCCGAAAGCAATAATTTGTTTTGAGCAAGATTAGCATCGAAAGCCGAAAACGAAAGTGCCTTTGACACGGGAACACTGTATTCTTGCATATCATCAAGATAAATATCGATAAACTGCGGAAGCTGACGATAATTAAAGTAAAATTTGAATAATTTACGCGCACTTAATTCATCTCTAATTATCTTATAATCAGGATTTTCACCCCAATAATTAAGTTCTATGTTATCAATGGTTCTTTCAATTAATTTTCCTGTGAAAGTAGCAAGCAACAAATTGTCTTTTATACAGAAATAAATAATATCATTAGGGTCGCTTTTGTCTATAAACTCTATAACTTCATGTTCTTTGTAGTCGCGTTTTTTAACATTATAGTTTTTTACAATTTTCAATAAACTTTCAAATCCTTTTGAAAGCGTTTTTGTACTTTGCAAATCAATAACAAATAAAAAATCATAATCGGCAGCGGAAATCATTTGAGCCGAAATTAACATAGGACGGTCTTTAAGCAATAAATCAAGAGCTTTGTTGTTTTTAAAAAACTTGTCCATTACATTGGCATACTCATTAACGTAGTTAAAATAAGAACTTTGTAACAGATCATGCCAGATATTACTGTTGCTTATTTCTTTCCATGCTTTTGTTAAATTATCGGTTTCCATTATGAAAACAGCATCTTTCGGAACTACGCTTAAAATGCTTCTGTTATTTTGTTTTTTTATGTAATTATCATATACAAAATAGCCTCCTGCTGCTATACCTGCCAATATTAATACTATAAAAAACCGTTTAAAAAACTTTTTCATATCCTTTAAATTATTACATTTGTTGTCGATTTAATTACACTTATATACTGAAAATATTTCTTTACTTTGCATTTATACAAATCGCAATATTCCTGATTAAAACGTTAATTATCAGTAAATTAAACTGCAAAATATTTAATAATTAAATTTAAAATACTGTAAATTATCTCGTTATTTTAGGAGCAAATATAATACATCTATTTATACTAATAAAATAAATTTTAAATTTATGTCTGATATTCATTACATAAGCAACAAGTCGTTAGATTTAAGTTCTATAAAAGAAATAATTGAAAATAATTCAGAAATACGCTTATCTGAACAGTCAAAACAACAAATTCAAGCATGCCGAGATTATCTTGACAATAAGATGAAGACCGAAGATACAAAGCCTATTTACGGAATAACCACAGGTTTCGGAGCATTGCACAATCGCAGCATTTCAAAAGATGAGCTGTCGCAATTGCAGGAAAATTTGGTAAAATCGCACGCTTGCGGAACAGGAAACGAGCTTTCGCCCATTCTCATAAAGCTGATGTTGTTGTTGAAAGCTCATGCTTTGTCTTATGGTCATTCGGGCGTACAACTTGAAACCGTAGAACGAATTTTGGATTTCTACAACAATGATATTTATCCCGTTGTTTATGAGCAAGGTTCGCTTGGAGCGTCGGGCGATTTAGCTCCTTTGGCTCACTTGTTTTTGCCGCTTTTGGGTTACGGAGACGTAAGATATAAAGGCAAAAAATATCCTGCTGCCGAAATTTTAAAGAAATTTAATTGGAAAGCCATAAAATTGCAATCAAAAGAAGGTTTGGCACTTTTAAACGGCACGCAATTTATGAGTTCTCACGGAGTTTGCTGTATTATGAAAATTCAAAGATTGTCGAAACTTGCCGATATAATTGCAGCTCTTTCTCTCGATGCTTTCGACGGACGCATAGATCCTTTCATGGAAGCTCTTCATAAAATACGACCTCACAAGGGACAGATAGAAACTGCCGCATTCTTCCGAGAAATACTGAAAGACAGCGAGTTAATAAAACAAGAAAAAAAGCATGTGCAAGACCCTTATTCGTTCAGATGTATTCCGCAAGTTCATGGTGCGTCTAAGGATTGCATCGATTATGTTTCGTCAATTATACTTACCGAGATTAATTCCGTTACCGACAATCCCACTATTTTTCCCGATGAGGATATTGTAGTTTCAGGCGGTAATTTTCACGGTCAGCCTTTGGCTCTTGCCTACGATTTTTTGAGCATTGCTTTGTCGGAGCTTGGCAACATTTCCGAGCGAAGAACTTACCGTTTGATTTCGGGCGACAGAAATTTACCTGATTTTTTGGTTAAAAATCCCGGATTAAATTCAGGTTTTATGATACCGCAATATGCGGCGGCATCGATAGTAAGTCAGAACAAGCAGCTGGCAACTCCGGCATCGGTTGATTCTATTTCGTCGTCAAACGAGCAGGAAGACCATGTAAGCATGGGAGCAAATGCCGCTACTAAACTACTCAGAGTTGTTGATAATTTGGAACGCATACTTGCAATTGAATTATTAAATGCCGCACAGGCTATTGATTTTAGAAAAGATAAAAAAACATCTACATTTTTAAACAATTTTTTGAAAAAATTCAGAAAAAAAGTTCCCTTTGTGGAAAATGATGATGTTATGTATGATTATATCCATAAATCAGTTGATTTTTTACAAAAAGTTGAAATTGATTAATATTTGATTTGGTAACTACTTGGCTATTAGCTATTAGCCTTTGGCTCTTGGCTTTTAGCCTTTTAACTTAATAATCAACATATTATCAATCATTGATTATCAACTATTAATTGTCAATTGTCAATTATTAATTATCAATTATCAACTATTAATTGTCAATTGTCAACTATCAATTATCAATTCAATTATAAACAGATGCACAAAAAGAAACTACTGTTTACATTATTACTACTAACATTCCATATATTTTTATTTTCGCAAGAAGATACAACAAAAAGCTATTTATGGTCGTGGAAACTAAAAGAAAATTTTTTAGTAGAACCTGCCGAATTTGACACAGTTATAAATGGTTTTCAAATAATAAATCCTGCTGAACATTACAGCATAGCAAACAGTTGGTTGGGAAACTTGGGAAGTGCTTGGATATCGAACCTGCACTTCAATACCTATGAAAAAAAACAATATGATTTTGATTTCGACCAACAATATATGCCTTTTGCATACACCAAAGACAATCAACGCTTTTTTCATTCCGTTACGCCTTACTTCGATATCCATTGGACAACATCGCAGCGAGTAAGAAACGAAAATCAACTGAGCGCACTATACACCCAAAACATAAATGCAAAGTGGAACGTGGGACTTAGATACAGATTAATAGCCTCCGACGGTCAATATCCCAATTCTGTTATAAAAGAACATTCGCTTAATCCGTTTTTCAGTTATACAGGCGAAAAATATTCGGCACATTTTGCTTTTACGCGAAATAAATTTAAAGCGGAAGAAAGCGGAGGCGTTAACGATTCAATGACAAACGACCCTGCTTTTGCCCAAGCATTATTGGAAAAAGCATCTTCGGTATATTACAAACGAGGCATATTTTTTTCGCAAGAATATAAATTCGGATACACAAAAAAAATTGTAATAGACGATTCCACAACTGAAACCTCGTTTAGAGAGCTCGGAAGAATAAATCATGTTTTAAACTTAGAAAAAAATTATAGAATTTATCTTGAAAATCAACCTTTATCGGAATATTACGACAGTTTGGTAAATTACAACACAACGAAAACTGTGGATTCCGTAAGTTTAATAAAAATGGAAAATTCGCTTTATTGGACTTTCAAAGAGATAAAAAAGCCGAATTTCAACGGCAGACTTACGGTAGGCGGAAGTTTAGAAAGCCTGAAATGGACAAATACAAGTTCTTGTCCTTTCTTCGACTCTGTGGACAGAAGAAAAAAAGACACGGTTTTTGTTAATCAAGATTTTACATTTTATCGTAAGCATTACAATAACGTAAAGTTGTATGGCAACATAGATGCTCGTACAAAAATGTTTGTTTTCAGTGCCGATGCCTATTATTATTTAAGCAATGTGCTTGGCGCAACCAACAAAGCTCACAATTTCGAGGGAAACTTACTGATAAGCAAAAGCATAATGCTGGGCAAAAAAAAGAGCGATATTTACGCAAAATTTCGCATAGGCAATTACAGTCCGAGCATTTTACAACAACGATATTATTCCAATCACTACATTTGGGAAAACAGTTTTGACAACACAGGTAGAACTTATTTGCAAGCAGGTTTAAAAATCCCGATAATAAGAACGAAAGCCGAGTTTTCCTATGGTCTTGAACGCAACTATATTTACTATGATTCTTTGGCTATGCCGCAACAATATACCGACCGCATTTTCAGCATAATGTCTTTCAGACTGCACAAAGATTTCGTAATAGGAAAACGAAGTAAAATCGGACGTTTTAACATAAAAAACAGAATAGTTTATCAATTAGCACCGACTGATATACAGCATGTTATACGTTTACCTAAAATTGCGGTTTATCATACAAGTTATTACGAGATGGATTATTTTTTGAAAGTTAAAAAATTGAGCATAAATGTACAAATGGGCTACGATGTATATTATTCCACCGAATATCCGTCATTAGGTTACAGTCCGGCAGTGGGACAGTTTTATAATTCCGAATACGGACGAATTTCGGGCGATTATCCCATTTTAACAGCTTTCATTAATGCCAGAATAAAAACAGTGTTGATATTCTTTAAATATGAAAATATTTTTAATTATATGTCAGACAATAAATTTTACTTTTTATTAGACAGATATGCCATAAACACCCCCGATTTCAGATTTGGCGTTTCATGGAGATTTAAAAATTAAACACAACGAACCTTGCAATTAGCAATTAGTAATTAGTAATTAATAATTAATAATTAGTAATTTCTGATTGTTAATTCGTAATTCGTAATTCATAATTGTTAATTCGTAATTCGTAATTCGTAATTGTTAATTCGTAATTCGTAATTCGTAATTGTTAATTCGTAATTGCTAATTGCTAACCTTACAGCTCCTTCAATCATGTTAGAAAACATAAAAGAAACCAACATACTATTCTTTGATATTGAGACAGTTCCCGCAGTTGAACACTTTTCCTATTTATCAGAAAAAATGCAAGAACTGTGGACAAAAAAGATAAGTTATCAATCGAAACAAGAAAATTTAACAGCAGAAGAACTATATGACAGAGCAGGAATTTACGCCGAATTCGGTAAAATTGTTTGCATTTCCGTAGGCTTTTTCCACAACAAAAACGGTATTCAAAAATTTCGCATAAAATCGTTCTACGGACATAACGAAAAAACACTGATAAACGACTTCAATCAATTATTAAACAAACATTTCAATACCGAACAGCATTATTTGTGCGGACACAACAGCAAAGAATTCGACACTCCATACATTGCACGAAGAGCACTTATAAACGGATTAAAATTGCCCAAACTATTGGATTTAGCAGGCAAAAAGCCTTGGGAAATAAAACATTTGGACACATTGGATTTATGGAAATTCGGCGATTACAAGCATTATACCTCAATAGCATTATTAGCCGAAATTTTCAAAATACCCACACCAAAAGACGACATCGACGGAAGCATGGTTGCCCATGTTTATTGGAAAGAAAAAGACCTCGACAGAATTGCACAATATTGTCAAAAAGATGTGCTCACGGTTGCACAGCTTTTTCTGCGATACAAAAACAAACCTCTGATAGATGACAGTAATGTTGAAATAAAGTAATTAAGAGCAGGTAATTATATCTCTGATAAACAATACCTTACAAAGATAAAGTAAAGTATTGTTTTTTTTATTTTTATAATTATTTAATTTTTTATAAAAAAAATTAACAAAAAAGTTTGCACACTAATTTTTTTTACATATCTTTGTCGAAGATAATCAAAAAAAATTAAAGTGTATCGGACATAGAAAAATTTCAATCGAAAAATAAAACGGTGCAACCAAAAGTACATTGTAATAGTCTTACATTTTAAAAACCCCATTATACGAATTTCATGCAACAGGCAAACAAGGTTTGTTTTGCCTATAAAAATCCAACCGACACAATTTAAGAAGATATATACATAATAAACCGACAACAACTACGTTGTAAATCAAGAGAGAACAAAACCGTCATAAGTAGCATGGTTGGGCGGCTGTTCGTTGATTATCGACTTCTTTATCATAAATAAAGCTGTTGATACTTCACAAACTAGTAATTAATTAAATTAAATATATTTAGAAACATTTAAAATCAAAATTTTATGAGAAGAAGTTATTTTTTAGTAGCGATTTTTATGTCGCTTATCTTGTTTTCGTGTCAGAAAGAAGATAAAAATTTGGACGATGTTAATCAGGGAGTAGAATTTGCCCTGAAATCGGCATCGAAGTTTAAAGCATCTGATTGTTTCAGTCAGAAAGCTGATTATGTGAATGTTACCATTGACGGTGTTACAAAAAAAGTTGACGTTTATTACGTAAATGACAAACCATTTACAAAAACCATAAAGTTGAGCGAGGGCGAACATACCTTGAACGAATTTATGTTAATGGACGACAACAACACACCCGAAGATGATACAGATGATGTTTTGGTTGCCGCTACTCCACATGCAAACAGCGAATTTGCACAATATGTAGATGAGCCATTGGAACTTAATTTTGAAGTACAAAAATTCAAAAAAACAAAAATGCCCGTTTCCGTACTATGTTACGACGAGGTGGATTACAGCAGTTTTGGTTTTGTATTTTATGAAATTGAGCAAGTGGTAGTGAGAGAGCAAGCTTTTTTTGGCGACATCTGCATTTGCCGTTTGGACGATTATGAGCAGTCAGCCTATGCTGCTCAGGAAGAAGGATTACAATTGGACATGCCGGCAATTGCCAAAATTGAAGTTCTTAGAAACGGTGTTGTAGTAGATACTTTCAGCAACGAAGCTAATCTTGGTGAAGGTGCGCCTCTAATTGTAAGATACAAAGATGTATTGCACCACGAGGATAATTTTGAGTTCAAGCTTTACATTTTGGTAAGGCAAGGAACTACCTTTGACTACAAACATTTTCATACTTGGACATTCAAAGATGACGAAACTATTGAAGCAGGCGAAGACGGTATTGTTGAGTTCGTATTGGGAAATTGTGCAGATGAAGCAGATCTTGTTCTTCCTCCTTGGATGAATTTGCCACCTACTGCCGACTACACAATAGTAAAAGCAAGTTCTCCTGAACTTGGCGCATACGTTGATGTAAAATTAGAGAATATTCCGGAAGGTTTTGAGATTGAAAATGGATTATATCCGTCAAATTGTGCCGACCACAATACGCTTATTCATGTAAATAAAAAATATTCCATGGAGGTATATTCGTCGCTTTATCCCGACCAACTTCCTGAATTTGCTCAGTCTGACAAGTGGGAAAAATTCAATTGGCTGTATAATAATCTTGACAGATATCCGGGTTATAAATGGTCTGATATTCAAGGTTTTATGTGGTTGTATGATGATCCTGCATGGAACGGACAAGCCAATGGTACAGTGCCTGCAATAACTGAAATTACACAAAAAATGAAAGCAGATGCCGACAGATACGGTGTAGGTTATAAAGTTCCTCACGGAGGCAAGTATGTAATTATATTCATTTTGCCGGGCTCAAATCAGCCTATCGTGCAAACAATGGCAACTTACTTAAATCCTTGCGAATAGAAAATTGTACAGTAAAGTTTAAATTAAATAAAGGGCAACTCTTGAAGTTGCCTTTTTCATTTTATTTTAAAAACATTTTTTATAAATTTTTGTTTTTCTAAAAAATATGGTATTATATTGGTTTTAAGCATAATAAATACGAAATTACAACAATTACATGAAAAAAATATTGTAGTAAAACATAAAAAAATCAATATAAAATTTTTTTTATCTTAAATTGAGAATTATCTTTGTGCCATTGTAAACATTATTCCTCACATTACCGTTTTTATTACAGTAAAATGTTATAAAAATAAAGTGTAATTAATTAAGAATTAATAAAAGTTTTTTTCAACTTGTTTTTTATGGCATTAGCTGTGAATTTAGTAAAAAATAACACAGCAGATGATAATGAACATAAAAAACAAACATTAAATCAGTTACATAAATAATATTTTTATAAAATGAGCGATTTTGAAAAAAGAGAAGATATAGAAAAAGATGAGATTTTTTCACAAGCAGTAAGAGCAGGTAAAAGAACCTATTTTTTTGATGTTAAATCAACAAAAAACAACGACCATTATGTTACAATAACAGAAAGGAAGCGTAAATATGCCGAAGATGGAAGTTTTAAAGTTGAAAAACACAAAATTTTCTTATATAAAGAAGATTTTGAAAAATTCAGAGAAGGTTTGGATACTGCCATACAATTTATAGAAACAGATAAAGAGATGATGTAAGTTTTTGGGCTATTGGCTTTTAGTTTTTGGCTATTGGCTTAGTAAAAGCCTTAGTCTTTTTACTAATAGTTGTAGTTGTCGAAGATAAAAAAGCCAAAAGCAAACAGCTAAAAGCAAACAGCCAAAAGCCAAGAGCCAATAGCCAAAAGCAAACAACCGAAAACCTTGTCAAAAATGAACATTCAAACCATAAAAGAAAGATGAAAATATTAGTAATTGAAAATCATGAACCCTCGCGGGAACACTTGCAAGTATTGCTAACCAAAGAGGGATATGATGTTGCGGTTGCATCTAACGGCAAAGAAGGATTAGAGGCTCATAACAAACATAAACCTGATTTAATTATATCTGATATTAGAATGCCGTATATAGACGGTTTGAGTGTACTACGTCAGTTGAGAAAGGAAGCATCTGACGTATTTTTTGTAATTATAACAGCTCACGGTAACGAAAAAAGTGCAGCGCAGGCTATAAAACACGGAGTTCACGATTATTTAATAAAGCCTTTTGAAAACAAAGAATTGTTGAGGGTAGTCAGCAAATGTGCAAACGTACTGCAAAGTCGCCATTTTGCAAAAGCGTCAGGAGGTAACGACATTTTCAAATTTATAAGAACTCAATTTTCAACTGATTACAACTATATTCCCAAAATTGTAGGACGATTAGTTTCTCAAATCAGCGTAAATATAGACAGTGATAAAAAATCCAAAATAGAAATGGGTTTACACGAGTTGATAACCAATTCGATAGAGCATGGAAATTTAGAAATCACTTCATTGGAAAAAACAGAGGCATATAAATCGTTTGCGTTTGAGAAGCTGTGCAAACAAAGAATGAAAAATAAAAAACTTGCCGATAGAAAGGTTACTGTTGATTATCATCAGAAAAAGGACGTATTGATATGGAAAATTACTGATGAAGGAAACGGATTTAATTGGGAAGAAATTCTCGACCCAACCGACGAATCGCATCTGTTAGAGCCTACCGGACGGGGAATTTTCTTCACAAAATATTATTTTGACTATATAAGATACATTGGCAAGGGAAATATAGTCAAAGTAAAAAAATTTTTATAAGCCGCCTTTTGTTTTCATAGTTCATACATTTACAATTCACAAACAGTGCTTTGGATAAAATTATTTCAAAATCGCAGGTGAAAGGTTATATATCCGCACCATCATCAAAAAGCAGTTTACAAAGACATATAGCGGCATCAATGCTTGCGACGGGCAAATCCTTAATACGATTTGCATCTATAAGCGAAGATGTGAAAAACGTATTAAAAATAGCGTCGCAACTTTGCTCAAAAGCAGAAATTATCGGAAAAAGCATAGTTATAGAGGGAGGCATTATCAAAAAACGAGCAACAATCAACGTTGGAGAATCGGGTTTGGGATTGAGAATGCTAACACCTATATTATCAGCCGTCGGCGGTGCTTATGAAATTTCGGGCAAGGGCAGTTTGCTTAATCGTCCGACAGATTTCATTATTGAAAGCTTAGAACGGGCGGGTGCGGTATTGACAACAACCAACGGTAAACTTCCAATTTTAATAAAGAAAGGCATTACAAAAAACCATTTTGAAGTAGATGC
>PDWI01009341.1_pt1 | contig 11295 bp, 13 predicted proteins | sample 1430891 | NCBI WGS metagenome assembly PDWI01 (sample SAMN01162508, study PRJNA174530) | Oral metagenome, whole genome shotgun sequencing project. | biome: Marine environment; feature: Marine mammal; material: Swab sample of the gingival sulcus; isolation source: swab sample of gingival sulcus... | reverse complement strand
GCATAAGTACAATAAAAAGTCAATTAATGTATTGGTTTGATTCACAAGCTAGTTTTATCAAGGCTTTAGTGGGTGATTTTTGCTGGGAAAGTTAAGTTAATAACTAAAAATATATACTAGATATATCCTTTGACTAAAATAGTTATTCAAACATGCAAAATATGATAATATTACACTCTTTATTGAATTAACTCTTGAAATCATATTTATCAATAACATAAGATTTACTTTCCAAATCAAATTTTTCTATGAACGGTTTTCCATCAATATATAACCATCTCTGTATGTAACTAGGAGATATTTCAAATAATACTTCATCACTCAAATTACTATAATTTTTATAAGAACTTTCATAATTTTTTTCGAACACTTCTACAAACTTCACATTATCAAATGGCTTACCTACCTCTTTACATACACCTTCTAGTTGTATATTATCAATACAAAGAGCAATATTAGAATTAGAAAGTATCTGCTTATATTTTCTAAATTTTTTATCTGTTTGAAAATAAAACTTCCCATCTATAAGGACAATACTCATCATTCGACTACTGACTTTATTATTATAAGCACTTGATAACACCATTATTTTACTATCGCCAAATTCAGTATAAAACTCACTTATTTTTTCTTCAAACACCTGATTCATTTTTTTCTTCATATTAATATGATTACCAATGTATTTTATAAATTAGCTTCCATAATTTCTCTATATTCTCCCTCATCATTATAAAAACGCGGATCACTATTTACAGGTACTACAATTGCAAAAGGCTTATCTCCATCAATCTCTATCGTTCTATTATTCAATTCTATTCGATTTATTTTTGGTTCATTCATTGATACAAAGGCTTCACTTTTAACATCTTCATAAGAGAACTGTTGAATATATGCCCTACTTTCTTCTACGCTTCCGCCCCTCCTAAAAAAATATCCTGTTGAAAATAATCTATTAGGACGCTTTATGTATATAGAATAAGTAAAATCACTTTTATCTTCAGAGAAAAAAATCATCGCTGCCATATCATCAGAAACGCCTTTAGAAACTAACCAAGTATCATCAATTTTTTGAGAATAGCGAGCATCAGATTCTATATTTGACTTAGAAATGCCAATTCTATTATCTGTATATAGCCACCCAACAAACAATCCAATTACAAGCACTATTATTCCAATTATTTTAATACTTTTTTTCATAATTTACATTCCTTTTTAGAACATTATATAAACTTTATCATAATCATAATGACTCTGTTCTAATATCATTTAATACCAACTTCATTCTAGCACCAACATACTACTTTTTCAATATTTCAAAACATTAAACAGCTAATAAAAAAACTACTTCAAAAATACTTCAGCTTCCGTAACCCAAGAAGAGAGCAATAAAAGAATGTATGAGTACAATGGCGCTTGCACCTTTTTGTATCTATACATTATTTTTATTATTTGAAGCAAAGTGGTCGACCCTTCAAAAAAAATTATTTTTTCAGTGGGTTCACTCTCTTCTTGATTCTCAACTTAAGCAGTAACATTCATGTTACTCTATTCGAATTCTTCATATTAAACTTGCTACCTATTATAGAACCCTCTAAAATACTACATTCTTTTTTGAAAATATAGAATTTTTACACTGATTATACTTTTTTTTAGTTCAAATTACTTCAAAATTACATCATAAAGTAATTTATAAAGTCACATTTATTTAAGACAAGCTTCTATTAATTTGACAATTATAACAGCCCGGTTTTGCATTATGCACTTGGATATAGCTGACATTTTCATTTTCAAATATTTCTTGAATAGTATCTTCAAGTATTTTACCTTCAATAGTTCCTGCATCAATCATCATACCATTAACATCATAACTTCTGAGTGATAAAAATCGATGAATTAGCATTTTAGGTATTTCATTTATTTGTAAATTTGCTTCATCAACTCCAATTCTTACAAAAATTGGACCAGACGACCTATATGGTGAATTAGTTTTATGGTGTTCATAACTAAATGCTAGTATTTCTTCGCCAATATTAGCATCTTCTAAACTTAATCTACAAGGAAAACCAGGCTTTTCATCTGCTTTTATTTTACGAATGCCTTTATCTATGAGTTCTTTTTCATCTAAAGTAAATAAATGTTGAATCTCACTTTTTTTTATTCCAGAAATAATAAAATTATAAAATTATATTTTAAAATATACTTTTCTTAAGTTTCAGTATTAAAACAGTATCACCGCATAATACAAACCCAGCCTAAGATTCTCACGCTATGCTCAGAATAACAGGTTAGGTTTGTATAAGGAAAGCCACTTAGCTATTCGAATTCGGTAACTACATAGTTATATTTACTTTTTAGATAAGGTTTTTAATGATATTTTACATAGTATATGTGTTTTTTTACCCTTACAGTATCAAATCAGTATCAAACATGATACTGTAATATATATATCATTAATAAAAATTGCTATTTTTTCTTCTCATAGGTTTACTTAAATCATATTCATTATATATTCTATTATTATATGCAATATCAATTAGTTTTCTAAAACCCTCTGGATTATTAATAATTCTAGAATAATCTACAACTGATATTCTAACTTCATTACTTTTTATATTATCTAAAAGTCTTTTAGGCAAATAATCATATCTTTCATATGAACTAATTTTTGACCAAAGTAATTCTTTTCCAAGAATTTCTTTATCTTCATCTGAAATAGAAATCTGATAACCATTAATAGTTGGTAAATTAACAACTAATATACCAGACTTTTTATTAACTGTACCATTATACATACTTGAATATATTTCCCAATCAACATGCTTTCTATACTTCGTTTCAGTTCCAACCAACACTATTGTTACAGTGCTATCTTTTAGATATTCATCTCTTATTTTAATTCTAATTTGTTGATCAGTTAAATTATCATTTATATTCCCTGTATTAACTGACATATCTAAAAAAACTCTATTATTAAATTTTCTTACTAATTCATCTTTATAAATTTGGTCATTTGCATGATGATAGCTTATAAAAATTTTATGCATTTATATATCCTTCCTATATAATAAAATTTATCTAAATCTCCAAAGTTTCTAACTATTATATTTAACTAATATTTCTCTCTAAATTAGTATTATCTATTTTCATTAATCAATAAGCCTTCTATATCTTTAACATTTTCAATATTTGATATCTTAGCAATCTGTAACAACATTTTTGTGATTTTTTTTAAGTTTTCTTGTAAGTCCTTAAGTTCAGCTCTAAATATTTTTTTATTATCTGCATTAAATTCATTATTATAAATAATTCTATGCCATTTTGCTGTAAAAGGTCTAATTATACCATTTAGCATTACTATAGCTATTTTAGAAAATTCACTACTTTTCCTTCCTTTTTCTTTTAATAACTGTCTAGTAATATCAAAAATTGAATAAATACTTTCCAATGCTACTTCTTCAACTCCAGTATTATCCTCTAAATCTTGCGTAGTAATTCTTGTAATCAACTCTATATATAATTCCCATGCAGCTTCTTGATCACAAGATTCTGGGTTAAACTCTAAATCTGCTAACCCCAACATATTTATATGTATTCTTTTTATTCCCCAATTCTCAAACAAATCTCCTAGTTTCATAGTATATCTTCTCCTATACTTCAAAATACTAATATTATAAGGCAAAGATTTTTTCTATTCTTTTGCCTTCTTCAAATGCTATTTTTTTATAATTTTCATCTTCAAACCATCTTTTTTCCATCATATTAATAGTAAATTTATCATTTTGAATATCTTCTATATTAATGTAATATATTGGTCTATCAAGCTGTAAGAAATAATTTAATTCATACTTACACCAAACCGAATTCTTTGAAGTTTCCGAAGCAACGAATATCAAAGCTTTAGATTGGTCAAGTCTTTTTTCTAGTACTTTTAATGTTTCTTCACATAATAAGCTCCTCTTTAAATAGTCTGAATCATTTATCCAATCACAGAAAACATAATTTCCTATCGAGTTTTGATAATTTATTAATCTTTGTATTAATCTATGATCACTAAAACTATGAGATATAAAATAATCAAAACTTTTTATTTGTTGCTCTTTCCCATAATTAATTCTATATTCCAGTTCATATGGACTAAAATCAATTGTACTCCTTTCATATGGATACACATTCTTTAAATATTCTTTTCTTTTTTTGTTTTTAGTATAAATCCTCATATAATTTTGTTTTCTTAATCTTGGTTGATGATTAAAACTTTGAAGGTGCTCAAACGCTATTCGTCTCAATTGTTGATTCAATTCTGTGTCATTTATTTTGTAGAAAAAATCTATAACTTGATCACTATAATATTTTTTTAACTCAAAAATAATGTACATTTTATCTTTTTGACTTATTTTTTTACGACCATAAAGGCCTATTAATTTATCAATAAACCGAGGCGTAACTTGCTGAGTTTTTGATTTTGCATTTTCAATTTTTTTATCAAGTCTGCTTATTTTTTCTTTCCGTTTATCCCATAATACTTGACAATTTCTTTCTACAATCTCCTCACAAAATTCATCATTATACTTATTTTTAAATTCCTGTGAATTAATTTTTTTATAATATCCTACTGTCTTCAATAACACTTCTGGAGATAACATATTATATCTTTTTTTACCCTTCTTTTTTTCTAAAAATTTATCTTTCTTTTTATAATACCTATATCTATTACAAACATATTCCCACTCATATGGATAATACATTTTTAAAGCTTTAATTATATCATTTTCTGTATAATTTATCGGTAAAATCTTTTCTATTTCAGTCAATTGTTTCTTCCACATTTTTCTTATATTAATAATATCTCTTTCATAAATATGCTTTGTTACACCTGCCACCAGCTTTCCTCCTATAAATATGCTTTATCTTTATATCACAATATATATATTTTAAATTAATAAACAATCACTTCCTAAACACAAACAAATACTCATGTGCCAATAACAAAAAATTATACTTAACACTATTTGTTTTCCAAAAACCTGTTGCTCTGCAATTATGTTGTTCTTTTATTATTATTTCCTTGGTCTTAAATCCTTCTGCTTTAAATATTTCCATTATCTCAGAACTCATTGGAATAACATGTCCTTTTTATCTTATATCGTCCATCAGCATAGTGCAATATTTATCTTTTATTTAAACTCATAACACTATTTAAATACTAAGTTCATTTCTTCTAAAAAGTACACTCATACTATAAAATCTACCGATAATAAATTTCCAGGTTCTAAAACAATTTCTCCATTCTTATACATTTTTTCAGCTATTTCCAAAGCTTCTTCATCACTACTAGCTTCTATTTGAAAATCCTCTGAAACTATTTCCTGTACAGTTACTTTATACTTCATCCCTAACTCCTAATCATTAATTAATTCTATAATTACCACTTCCTAAAAACTCTATAATTCCTTTGTCTCTTAAAAGTTGTAGTTGCTGCCTTAATTTTGCCTTTATATTATTATTTTTAGGATGTTTTAATGCTAACTCATCTTCAAACTGGTAAATATCTTTTAAATTGAATTCTTCTTTATTTATTTTTTCTATACAAGTTAGTGTATCCAATAACCAGCCTCTTAAATCTATATTATCCAGCTGTAATGTTTTGCTTTTCCTAGTTTTATTTAATACGATTTCTTTCTTTACAAACTTCCCTTGTTCTATGAGGTATATACGCAATTGTTTCGGTATTTTAGAAAACAAAATATTGCACCCTACCCAGCCTGCTCTCTTTGCAGTAGAAGCTAATGGAGTTCTTTTTTCAATTATTGATGGCCCAAAAAAATACTTAGGTTCCAATAATAAGTTTTCAACTCTAAAATCACTTTTATTATAATTCATCACTAATAAATTAGGATTAGAATTACTCGTTATTCTGCCTATCATTGTATTGTATGCACCATCACATATTTTATCACCAATATTGCCTGACTTGCTTTTTAATTCATACTCACTAGCACAATTAGGGCAATAAAAATCAGCAACAGGTCTATTATTTTCAAAACCATTCAAAGTCGGATTACCACAACAAGGACAATATATATTATTTTTCACCCAACTTTCAGTTACTACTCTAATCTTCTGTGAATTACTTTTATAATGTTGAGCCAGTTGCATATTTAATTTCATATCCATAAATCTAACCTTGCTCTATATAATATATGCATAACATCTATTTAAATTTTCTCTTTTTACATTATACTATACAATTAAAAATTTTTAAAGTAATTATTTCACAAATACTATCAAAACTCTTCTCAACACCCATAAAAACCTAAAGTTCATGATGAATTCCAGATTATGTATCCAGATAGGATGCCTGAATAGTTGTAATGAAAGCAAGAAATATAAATTATAATTAGAACTAGACAGAAATAATGGCACATCAATACAACTCCTTGTATTGACGTGCCATTATATAAATCATATAGCATTGGTCATTAAGAAAAACGACTATTGCAGTTATTTCTCTTTGTTGTTTTTATTATAGGAGATTATATTTCTATTTATAGAAAAAAACACACAATCCCTTAGTTTGCATTTGATATTGCAATTTAGGGAAATTATATTTTCTTATTAGAAGAATCAAATCTAATATAAAAAATTTGTTTTTCAATATTTATTAACCCTCCTCTGTCACTGTTAAAACTATTAAAAATTTTATCATATTCATCATCAATGTTATAAATATATTTAGCAATTAAATATATAAAATCCCATGGATAAATTTTATCTACGACCGGAATTCTCAATTCATTACGATTGTCTTCTTTTTTTTTACCATGACAAGTTAAACCAATATGAAGATGTTGTAACTCGTGTACTACTTCTTTATATCCTTGTTTATCATAATCAATTCTTAGATAATCCATCATATTTGAATCAAAAACCTCTTCGCTTCTATAATCATTCTCAATTATTTCAATATCAATTGATGGAACAAATGAAAGGTTATATTTTTCTATCTCACCTGTTTCGTAAAATTTATAATACATAGAAATCAAAGATTCATCTAAAAACGATATTTGGTAATTTTTTTCACTAATTACACTAAAATACTTATCAGTATAATTAAAATATGTAAATTTTCCAGTAGGAACACCAATACTACTCTCATCAATTTTAGGTTTTTTGAAATATTGTATTTGTGGTATATCTTGTAATTTCCAAAAGTCATTAATAAAAAAATTACGAATACACTCTCGATCAGACATAAACTACCTCTTGTTCAATTGTTTTTCAAAAAGATCTTTAACGACATCTATAGGTAATGTATTTAATATTTTCGCAGCTTTTTCTGTATCACTATCAATACGCTCCTCTTTAGCACTCAGAAATTTAATAGCCTTTCTCTCTTCTTCAGTAGGAGAAGTAAACTCTAGTTTATAATTTTTTTCTCTAACTAAAACAATTTCAGATTCAAAACTATCAACATTTTTCCCAAATAACCATACTTTCCACTTTGCTCTAGTCATTGCTGTAAATATTTTATTTCTATTCAAACTATTTACAGAAGATAACTGAATAGAATTACAATTTACTAAAATCACTAAATTAGCTTCATTACCTTTAGCTCTATATACGCTTGTAAACATCAGAGCATCTGATGATTCAATTCTATCAGGAGTCTTGCTATTCATCAGTTTTACTCTAATATTATACTTTGAATTATTTTCTCTCTGTTTAACTTGATTATAAAAAATCTTTGAAAAATTATTATGATCCCTAGTAAGATATTGATCATCTAAATCAATAATCATGATATCACTAGGCAAAACATCTTCATTTTCAATTAAATCAATAATCATTTTAGAAACTTCAAGATATTGTTCACTTTCATCATCAAACTCAAGAGGCTTCGGCACTTCAACGCCTGATTTTTTTTCTTTTCTATACAAGCATACAGGTCTACCTGGGTAAAAATCACCATGCTCATTTTGATACCCAATATCAATAAAATTTTGTTCATTCACATAATTAACAAGCGGATGTTCATGATTAACATTTCTATATATACCCAAGCCAATTGCGTGCGCAGTTGTTAATATTTCAACCGTCGCTCTATAACTTCTAGTCAAATTTATATCCTCACAGACTTCACTACCAAATATATCCAACTTAGATGGTATTTTTACTTCTTCCCTTAATGATTGTAATTCATCATATGCATAGACAAGAAATCCTGTTTCTACATGCATGTTATTATTATTTTCTTTTCTTAATGCTTTTATGCACAACTGATAAAAATTAATTCCAAAATCTTGTGCTTCATCTACAAAGATATAATCATAAGTACCAAAATAAACGGAGTTATCTAAATTATTTTTTAACTCCTCACATACATATTCGAAAGGATCTTGTCCTTCATCTATTTGAAACTTAGCATTACTGTAAGTTCTATAAATATTATTAGTTCTATCACATAAGTCAGAATAAAAACCCTTTCTCGTCCCTCCCCATGCATGAAAAATATGCACTTTATTCATATCCGGTTTTCCATACCTATCATAATCCCTATAAAAAGACTCAAATTGTCTAATCATACTAGCTTTTAGTGAAGTAGTATAAAAAATAAAAGCTAAATTCAATTCAGGATAATTATAATGCAAAAAGGCTAACTTTTTAAGCATCAAAATCGTCTTCCCACTTCCAGCCAGCCCCCTTATTCTTTGATGAGATTTTATTGGAGAATGAACCATATTAAATTGAGTAGAATCATAATTGCCAATATATGAATTTCTTTCCTTTAATTGGTAACCTAGTGAATCCACATTAGCGATTGTTCTACTATCGTCACTAGTTAAATTATAAGCCTTTTGTATAGATCTATTAACTTTTAAAATGTCCTCATCTCCCAAAATAGATTGACTATCAAACAAAGAAATAAGATTGGAAAGTTTATCATGTAAAATATTAAAAGACTTCACATACATATTATAATTTTTACTTATCTTAAACAGACTACTATCCATAGATAAATGATTCAAAAGACAAGAAGCAAAAACAGCATTTTCTTCCTCGTGCTCAAATAATATTATTATACCTCTCTTAGTAATAATGAACCCCTTCACATAATCCTTATGATCATTTTCATCAATTATAGGATAACCATAATATATATCATAAGATATTTCTCTTTGTTCTAATAATTCAGTTAACATTTCTATTTTTTTAGATACCGGGCTACTCAGATAATCTAAACTTCCAAATTTATTTTTTCTAATATTTTTCATAAAAACCTCACTCTAAGTAAAATCACATAATCTACCCTTATACTTTAATAGCTTATTTAAGTTTAGTTATTCACCTGATTAGAATTAATACCCCCTTTTAGACGCTTTTATTATATTACATACATCCTTCTTAACACATTCATACTCACTAAAACCTTTTTTAAAAATAAAATGCGGGACACTTGATTTACCAGAAGAAACCCTATATAAACTCACCATAGCAAAATTATCCGTCAAAACAATTCCCAGAGTATTATAATTGCTATTTAAATATACAATTAAATCATGAGATGAATTTTTCTTTTCAAACAATATCTTTTCTATATCATATTTAATAACGTTTTTTATCTTATCTATATAATATTTAGGATTATCTTCATGACCGTTTTTTCTTGTTAGAACCTTCATTATATCATTTTGTGTATAATCTTGTAATATAAAATATGTCTTATTAAATGGGTTTTTAACTCTATCTTCAAAAATTAGTGGATTATTTGAAATAAATGATTTCGCATCATTCATAACAATAAACACTTCTCTTGAATGAACAAAATCTTTTTTTACTTCATCATTATCTAAAGGAAATAATTTATAAATACCTTGCAATCCATATTCATTACAAGTTTTTAAAACTCTAAAATTATATTCAGCAATGTCATCAATATTATTACCTAAAAAACTCTCAAAACAAGAAAGAATAGTAGTAACAACAATAGAGACACATACTGTTAATATTATTGTGTAAAATAAATAATCACTATTTTTCACATATCTTTCATTTAAATAAAGCCCAAGCATCGAAATAGCAAAAGCTATCAAAAAAACTTTAATCTTCTTTTTTCTAATTTTTTTAAGCATACTCTACTCCAAATTAAATATTTAAACCAAAATCATAATCAGATTCAAAAATACAATAAAAACAGTTACACCTAAAGACTTCAAAAACACACTATCAAAATCATCCAATATTAAAAAATCCATAGAGTAACGATATATTCAAAGCAAATAACTCACAATACATATTTGTTTCTATGTTGTTAAGTGTTTCTATACCCGTATTATCTAGTTGATATGCTTTTTAGTATCAAAATGGTATCAGAAGTAATACTAAAATACATAAGCTCTACAAACCAACATAAATTAAATTAGCCTTTTTTGATTTCATTTATGAGCGGTTAATAGCATCCATTATATTCCTAGTCTAAATTCTTCTATTCTTTGTTTAATTATTTCTTCTGGTTGATTCGATGATACTTTTGCTAATATCATTTTTTCTATATCATCATCACTTAATATTATCAACATTTTTTTCTCTAAAATCCATTTTTCTCTCCTTGTCTGATATGAAGAATTATTTTCTTTTCCATTGCGAGAAATAATTATTGCAAACAGTCCCGTACCACGTTCTTTTAAATAATTTGTAATTTGAAGTACTTGGTTTTTCGTAATTTTCCCTTTATAGTTTTTAGCATCAATTACTATAAAATCAGCATTATATTTGTCACGTAAATACTTCCAAAAGCCACTCTCACAATAGTTCCTTAAAATAAAATCTCTCCGATTCAGACCATATTTATCTGATAATTCTGTTATTGGAGCATCTAAAATTTCACCAAACAAGTAGGCAAGGATTTTTTCAATATGCTTTTGATATTTTGACCAATCCTCACGACCAGCAGATATGTTTTTTAGTTCATATAAAAGTTCTTCCTCCAATTTCATTTTAGATTTTCTAACTGAAAAATATTTTTTAAATAGATTATTATCAATTTGTTCTATTTCTTTCTGAAACATAAAACTAATAACTTCTCTATCCCAAATCTCAATATTGTGATGCTTAAAAAGCGTAAAATCGCTTTGAGACATAATACCAGGAAACGCTAATACTATTTTAGTATCTTTATTCAATTCTGATTTATAAGTTAATAACTTAACTTTCCCAGTAAAAGTCACCCACTAAAGCCTTGATAAAACTAGCTTGTGACTCAAACCAATACATTAATTGACTTTTTATTGTACTTAT
>PDWI01009339.1_pt1 | contig 11295 bp, 10 predicted proteins | sample 1430891 | NCBI WGS metagenome assembly PDWI01 (sample SAMN01162508, study PRJNA174530) | Oral metagenome, whole genome shotgun sequencing project. | biome: Marine environment; feature: Marine mammal; material: Swab sample of the gingival sulcus; isolation source: swab sample of gingival sulcus... | reverse complement strand
ATCTATTCCCCAGATTTTAATATTTTCAGTATTTATTTTTCTGCATTCTGCATCCTTTGCCATATATATTCCAATCGAACCTACCCCACAATAAAGATCTAATATTACTTGATTTTCTTTAAGGTCTACGTATTCTAAAGCTTTATCATAAAGCTTTTTTGTTTGGATTGGATTAACTTGATAAAAAGCTGCTGGTGATATTTCAAATTTAGCATTGCCAAGTACATCTTCAATATAGTGTTTTCCTGCTAAATAAATGTTATTTTCTTTCGATAAATCTAATGAATTATCTTCTTTATTAATATTAATAATAAAACTTTCAAGACTATATTTTATCCCTCTATCGTCTTCTGATAAATTATAAATATTATCATCTAACATCTGAACTAATTTCTGTCCATTTGGTATCCCTCTGCCATTTACAACCATCACTACCATAACTTCACCTGTTTCAAATCCTAGTTTAACGATTGCATGCTTCATCAATCCTCTTTTCCACTTAGGGTCATATCCTGTAATATTGTCTTGAATCATAAAATCTTTAATAGTTTTCGCTACCGTTTCTATGACATCATTACATAAAATATTATTATCTAAGTCGATTACCTCGTTACTGCCTTTCTTGTAAAAACCTACTTTTGGTTCATCAAGACCTACCACGATACCACCTTTCTTTGTTATAATACCACCTGTGCTAATATGAAGCATTACTTTATTCCTATACTTTTCAGGATGTTCCATATTCATAATCTTATTGACTTTGGGATTCTCTAAACCAGCTAATCGATTTAATTTATCTCTAACAGTTTTCTCTTTCCAAAATAACTGCCCCTCGTATGTCATGTTAATCAAATCACAACCAACATTTACCTCTTGATTCTTCTGATTGTTTCTATAAATAGATGGTGTTTTTAATTCTTTTAACTTTCCTATACAAAAATTCTTCTTTATCTTTGTTATTTCAACAAATGCTGTATCTCCTATCATTGTATCTTTTACAAAGACAACGCTACCATCTTTCCTACCAATACCACTGCCCTCATTGCTGATATCTATAATATCTAGCTCTACAACATCTCCTTTTTTTAATTTATTATCCATAATCAATTTCCCTTCCAACATTTTTTAAATAATTCATATAATTTAGGATTCTCTTTGTCTAGTCTTATGGGTTTTAATTCTGGGGAAGTAATAACATGTACCGTACTACCCTCCATAATAAGTTGATTCGTTTCATCATTAAATATTTCATAAGACATGGTAAATTTAACAGCACCTAATTCTTTTATTCTAGTTTCTACTCTTAAAACATCATCAAATTTTGCTGGATTTTTATATTTACAATGGACTTCTATGACAGGTGTCCAAATACCCTCTCTCTCCATCTTGGTGTATTCATATCCTATATCTCTTAGATATTCATTTCTACCTGCTTCAAACCATTTTATATAATTACTATGATAAACAATACCCATGCCATCTGTATCTGCAAAAATTACTCTTATTTTTGTTTTCCCTACAAACATTACACAACCCCAATCTAAGATTCATTATACTCACTAATACTACTATAAAAAAATACTATTAAAAAAAAATTTTATTTTAATTTTACCAATCATATTTTTGAAAAACATTATTTTTATTTTAGATTAACAAAAGTAACAAAGTTTTCACATTATAAAAAGCTCTGAATATATTTTACCAGAGCTTCTTATACTTTACTTCTTATTAATCAATAAAATTTTTATTAAAATTAAAACTATAAACTTTTAATCTTATCTACGCATTCTCCACAAACATTTTTATCGTGTATGTGGCTAATATCTTTTGCATTACCACAAAATACACATGCAGGTTCATATTTTTTTAGTAAGATATATTCTCCATCTACAAAAATTTCAATAGGATCCTTAATTTCAATATCTAAAGTCCTTCTTAATTCAATAGGAATAACAATTCTCCCTAATTCATCTACTTTTCTTACAATTCCTGTTGCTTTCATTTTTAAATCTCCTTTCATAAAACATAATACATATATTTTTTATTTATTTTTTAACTAACTTTTTTAAGCTCTTTATTGGTTAAAAAATTTTTTAAAGCCATTAACGCATTAATTAAATTCGTTAAAGCTTTAATATTACTTTGATTGCCTTTTATTGAGTTTGATACTATAACTATTGATTCTGACACATCTTTCACTGCATCTTCCAATCCCTCTGTGGTTTCGGCAGCTACTCGAGATATCCTTTTCGTATCTTCCAAAATTTCATTTGTACTCATAATCATTGTATTTAAGTTTTTTAGTAATATAATACTACGTGCTAAAAGCCATACTACAAACACGGTGATTACAACAAATAATACTTGATTCAAACTTAAATGTACATACATACATTCACCTCCTTACAATCACTATTATTATACACTGTTCTTCAATAAAAATAAAGTGATTTTATAACTTTTATATTATTTTTTTCTATTTTTTTGACATTTTCACTTATCTTTACAAGTCAATCATTAAAAAACAACAATATTTCACAGAATATATTTTTTATAAGTAATCTATAAAAACACTATTTTTCTGTTACCTTAGCTTCTTCTACCTTTGCATTTTGCATTACTAAATCCATCACTTTACTAATAAGCACAGCCTTAATAATATTCTCTCTACCGATAGTATCTATAAAAGTTTTCCCTGTTTCTTTTTTAAAAGCTTCTTCATCTATTATCCCTTGCTGTTCTTTAATTTCCCCAACTTTATCATCAAATTCTTTTTCTGATATTTTAATATCTTCATTTAATGCTATACTAAACATTATTAATTCTTGTTTTGCAATAGCCTCTGAATAACTATTCAAATATTCTTCATAAGCTTTTTGATCCATTCCTGTATAATTATAGATAACATCTTCTAACGTCATATTTTTTTCTTTTGCAAAATTCTTATACAATGCTCTGTCGTCATCTTTTATTCTTTTAATAATATCCTTAGGATATTCTTTAATTTCACTAGCTTCAATAATTTTGCTCCAAACATCTTGTTTAAGAAACATATCAACTTCATCAGCTTTTACTTTTTCTATTTCTTCCTTAATCATTTGTTTATATTCATCTGTCGTGTTTTTATCACTATTAGCTTTTACAAATGCTTCATTAAATTCTGGAACTTCTCTTTCTATTTTAGCAACCAAACCAACATCAAATGTCACTTTTTTATCTGCTAAGTCTTTATTCCAATAATCTTTCGGGAATTGTAAATTCAATACTTTCGTATCACCTATTTTCATTCCTATTACACCATCATCAAAGCCTTCTATATAACCACTATTTCCTAACTCAATGATTGTCCCACCATCTCCTGTACTACCACCATCAAAAGCTTCTCCATTTAATTTACCTACGTATGTTATTTTTACACTATCACCTTTTTGAACAGTACCTTCTGTTATTTCTGTTTCTTTTACTTTACTTTGAATTTTTTTATCAATTTCTAAATTTATTTCTTCTTCTGTCACTTCTATAGATGGTTTTTCTGTTTCAACATTTTTATACTTACCTAAAGTCACATATTTTTCTAAGTCTTTTTTTGTATAATCTGTATAACTTATATACTTTGTGCCACAAGAAACTAAATTAAATATTAAACTAAAAGTAACTACTAATAAAATAATCTTCTTTATACTATTTTTTTTCATCTTTTATCTCCTGTAATTTGTTATTTTTGGAATGAACTTTCTCCCCTATCTTATCTTCTAATATTTTACCACTTATTTGTACTTTATACAATCTTTTTTATCTATACGTTATATGAACATCTCTTAACTGAGCATTTTCCACTTGACTTGGTGCCTTAAACAATAAATTTTGTCCATTTGCTGATAAAGGAAATGGTATTATTTCTCTAATATTTTCATCCCCTGAAAGTAACATGATAATTCTATCAATTCCCGGTGCCATCCCTCCATGAGGTGGTACACCATACTGAAATGCTGTATACAAAGCTTCAAACTTATCTTTTAGCTCTACTTCTGTGTATCCTGCTATTTCAAAAGCTTTCTTCATGATATCGGGACGATGATTTCTAATTGCCCCAGAAGAAAGTTCTACACCATTTACGACGATATCATATTGATATGCTTTAATGTCTAATGGATTTTCTGTCATTAATGCTTTCATTTCACCTTGTGGCATAGAAAATGGATTATGCGTAAAATCTATTTTACCTGTTTCTTCATTTATTTCAAACATCGGGAAATCTACAATATAGCAAAATTCAAATTTACTTTCATCAATTAAATCTAATCTTTTTGCTAATTCTTTTCTAATTTCACCAGCATACTTATTCGCCAAATTTTCAATATCACTAATAAAATAAAGTATATCATTAGGTTCTAAACTTTCTTTTTCAAGCAAATATGCTCTTTTTTCATCTGTGAAAAATTTATCAATCGGTCCTTTGCAAGACATATCCTCATTGACAGTAATATAACCTAATCCTTTCATTCCTATGGATTTTGCATAACTTTCCATTTTTTCAAAAAATGATTTTGGCATTCCTGCTTTATCTTTTACCTTAATCCCTCTAACCGTCTTCCCTTTAAATGGTTCAAAATCTACATCTTCAAAGAAATTAGTCAAATCTGTTATTAAAAGAGGATTCCTAAGGTCGGGCTTATCTGTACCATACTTCAACATGGCCTCATCAAAAGTTATCTTTTTGAAAGGTGGCTTACTAACTTCTTTATTTGTAAATGCTTTAAATGTTTCATACAAGACTTTATCTGCCACATCAAAAACATCTTCTTGACGTGCAAATGCCATTTCAAAATCCAATTGATAAAATTCTCCAGGCGAGCGATCTAATCGAGCATCTTCATCTCTAAAGCAAGGTGCTATTTGATAATATTTATCGAAACCTGACGCCATCAACATTTGTTTAAACTGCTGAGGTGCTTGTGGCAGTGCATAGAACATGCCTTTATGTTTTCGACTAGGTACAAGATAATCTCTAGCACCTTCTGGCGAAGAATTCCCAAGTATTGGTGTTTGAATTTCTACAAATCCTAACTCCTCCATTTGATTTCTTAGAAATTTAATAACTTTGGAACGAAGCATCATCTTTTCATGGACTTTAGGATTTCTTAAATCTAAAAATCGATATTTTAACCTGATATCTTCTCTTGTTTTTAAAGAAGTTTCCACTTCAAAAGGTAAATTATTCTTCGCTTCACTTAAAATCCTAATTGCATCTGCTTTAACTTCCACACTTCCCGTTTTAATTTTTGCATTAATCGTATCTTCATCACGCTTTAAAACATTCCCTGTTACAGAAATAACAGATTCTTTATTTAATCTTTCAGACATACTCTCTGTTATAACTATTTGAGTGACACCTTTATCATCTCTTAAATCTAAAAAGACGATTCCTCCATGATTTCTTACATTAGAAATAAAACCTGCTAATTTAACTTCCCTACCCACATCTTCTAATGTTAAATCGTTACAACCTAACGTCCTATATTCTGTATTTTCTCCATCGTTTTCTATTTTTATATCCCATTTTTCTATATCATACTTTTTTGCTTCTTTTTCTTTCCGTTCTTCTTCAAAATCATTCTTTGTCCCTTTCGCTTCTCCCCGTTCAATCTTTATATTATCTAATTTTTCTCGTAATAATTTATTGACACTTTGTGGAGATGCCTTCCCTTTTGTTTTTTTCATCATTTGACCTACTAAAAATCCAAAAGCTTTTTCTTTTCCGTTAAAGTAATCTTCTATAGATTTTTCATTTTCATCTAAAACTTCTCTAACAGCATCTTCTAAAAGAGACATATCTTCTATGGACATCAAATTATTTTTTTCAATATATTCAATAGGATCTACATTTTCATAAAATACTTTCTCAAGAATTTTTTTACCTACATTTTTATTTATTTTCCCATCGGCAATTACTTTTACAATATCTGCAACTTTTTTATAATCTAATGTTGAACTTTCTATATCTTTTCCATCTTCTTTCAAAAGTCTTAAAACTTCTCCTGTTATAATATTGGCAGATAATTTATAATCTTGAGATTCTTGCCCTACTCTTTCAAAAAATTCAGCTAAAGGTCTAGTTTCTGTCAATATTTCTGCTAAATTCTTAGAAATATCTAAATCTTTACGATATCTTTCTTGCTTATCTTTTGGTAATTCCACCATTCTAGATTTTACATCTTCTATCCACTCTTCATCTAACGCAATCGGTACTAAATCAGGGTCTGGAAAATATCGATAATCTTGAGCATTCTCTTTACTTCTCATAGCATAACTTTCCCCTGCATTATCATCCCATCTTCTAGTTTCCTGAACAATAATACCTCCTGAATTTAAAATCTCTATCTGTCTTTTACTTTCAAATTCAATAGCTCTTGCTATCCCTTTAAAAGAATTAAGATTTTTCATTTCAGTTCTAGTTCCTAAAACATCACTACCTTTAGGTCTTACCGATAAATTCACATCTACCCTCATTGAACCTTCTTGCATCTTGCAATCGGAAACATCTAAATACTGTAATATTTTTTGAAGCTCTGTTAAAAATATTACCACTTCTTCTGCATTTCTGAAATCTGGATTAGTAACTATTTCTACTAATGGCACACCTCCCCTGTTATAATCCACAAGAGAACCTGTCGCATGGTGTACTAGTTTACCTGCGTCTTCTTCCATGTGCATTTCACAAATAGTTATTCTTTTTTCTTCTCCACCTACTTCAATATCTAAATAACCATTTCTACAAATAGGCTTATATAATTGAGATATTTGATAATCTTTCGGTAAATCGGGATAAAAATAATTTTTTCTATCAAATTGATTATCCTTTTGTATATTCGAATTTAATGATAATCCAGCTTTTATGGCTTTATTTACTACCTCTTTATTTAAAACAGGCAATGTACCGGGCAATCCTAAACAAACAGGACAAACATGTGAGTTAGGCTCACCACCAAATGCTGTAGTACAACCACAAAATATTTTTGTTTTTGTTGAAAGTTCAACATGGACCTCAAGTCCCATTACTATTTCATACGCCATTAATTTCCACCTACCTTTTTATGACAATCTGTTGCATTTTGATATGCGTATCCAATTTTAACTAGAGTTTCCTCTGAAAAATGTTTTCCAATTAACTGCATACCTACAGGCATTCCATTTTCACGGCTTACACCACAAGGTAAAGCTAACGAAGGGACACCCACTAAATTTACTGATACTGTATAAATATCTGACAAATACATTGCCATCGGATCATGTATTTTCTCACCTATCTTATATGCTGTATTAGGACTTACTGGACTTATAATTGCATCATATTTTTCAAAAGTTTTTTTGAAATTTTGCTTCATAATTTCTCTAACATTTAATGCTTTTCCATAAAATGCATCAAAATATCCAGCGCTTAGCACAAAAGACCCTGTCAAGATTCTTCTCTTAACCTCTGCACCAAAACCTTCACTTCTCGATTTACAAAACATTTCTTTTAAATCTTTTACATCTTCTGCTCTATAGCCAAATTTCACACCATCATACCTTGATAAATTTGAACTTGCCTCTGCACAAGCTATAATATAATAAGTTGGTACAGCATACTCTATCCCATCCATCTGAAATTCTTCTATTTCTGCACCTAATGTTTTTAAAACTGAAACAGCTGACAAAATTTTTTCCTTTATTTCTCCATTTAAATTATCGCCATAATAATTTAGTGGAATCCCTATTTTTAACCCCTTCAAACTTTCTTTATAACTATTTGAAAAATCAAAAGCTTTATCACCAAAAGAGGTGCTATCTCTATTATCTTTTCCAGATATAACAGATAATAATTCTGCAACATCTTGAACATTATTCCCCATAGGTCCAATTTGATCCAGTGAAGAAGCATATGCCATAAGTCCATAACGAGAAACACTACCATAAGTTGGTTTTATCCCTGTTAAGTTACAAAATGCACAAGGTTGCCTAATGGAACCTCCTGTATCAGAACCTAAAGCCAAAGGTGACATTTTACTTCCTATTGCTGCTGCCGAACCTCCTGACGAACCTCCCGGCACATAATTTTTATTCCAAGGGTTTTTTGTAATACCAAAATAAGAAGTTTCTGTAGAGCCTCCCATCGCAAATTCATCCATATTCGTTTTACCTAGAATAATCATCCCTGCTTCTTCTATTTTATTAATAACTGTTGCACTATATGGTGGTATAAAATTCTCTAACATTTTAGATGCAGAAGTTGTTGCAACATCTTTCGTGCAAATATTGTCTTTAATCGCAATAGGAACACCTGCCAAAGGAGATATTGTTTCCCCACTATTTATTCTTTTTTGAATACATTCTGACTGTTTTAAAGCATTTTCTTCTGTAACAGATATAAACGCATTTATTTCATCATTATTTTCCTTAATTTTATCTAAAAATACTTTCGTAACTTCTAAAGAACTAACTTCTTTATTTTTAATCGCTTTGCCTAATTCAAGTGCTGTCATATTTACAAGTTCTTGTCCCATATCCACTTATTTTCCTTTCATTTATTATATATTATGATTTTCACATACTATTCTACAGCTTTTAACACTCTAAAATAATCACCTTTAGCATCTGGTGCATTTTTCAAAATTTCACTTCTCCTATCTTCTCCCGTAACGACATCTTCTCGAAAGCAATTATTTCTTTCCAATAATTCTCTTTTATTTTCAACACTAGAAGTATCGACTTGACTTAAATGTTCCATATAATTAAGAAGCTCTGTCAATTCATTTTTCGCTTCATTTTTTTCTTTTTCCGATAATTTTAATTTTGATAAATCTTCCAAATATTCCATCAAATTTTCTGTAATCTTCATAATTTACCTCTCTTTTTGTATTTCAATTCACATTTTATTTATGTTTTTTGTTTTATAACACAATTTATCTCTTAATACTATCATTTTTACCTATTTTTTTCAAGTATTATGAACATTTTACTTAAATGTTTTTTGTTTTTATATCATGCTTAAATTCAAAAACTTTTAAAATGTTCTATATTATTAATTTTATTGATACAAATTCATTCTTATTTCATATTAACATTAGTAAAAACAAAAGATGGCTATAAGCCACCTCTGAAAATTTAATACACTATACTTTATAATAAAAAACAAACGTTAATCAATTTAAAAACTTTTGTATTTTACCAAAAGGTCTATATTCAACGCCACCTTCTTTAAGAGAAAGTAAACATATCATATCAAAAACAGATGATGGTGATTGAACTAATTTTAATTCCTCAAACATCACTTCCATTTCTTCTATCATTTCTTCTATCTCATCCATATTTTTCTTCTCTCCTCGCTAACAAATATATCACAACTGCTCATTTTCGTCAATATTAAGTTTAACATATTGCTATTCTACAACGCAACATATTACTACGCTCCGTTACCATTTTGTAAATAGTATTAATTTCTACCGAAATATATTACATTTATTCTATTTGAAAATTCATATGTAAAATTACATCGAATTTAAAATAATAAAATTTTTCAAATGATTTTAAACGCAAAATTATGTAAACTTGTTTTAAAAATGAGTTCTTTATTTTCCACAGTAAACAAAGCTTTTATTTTTAACAAGTATCTATGTTTTCCACATAGCAAGCACTTATTGTATACAATATTGTCCACTTGCCGTTGTGTATAACTTTTGAAGATACATCTTTTTATTTTCAACACTTTAAAGCTTTTATTTTTTTGTCAACATCTTTTTATCAACAGGTTTACTACTATTATTTTTGTTATTTTTTTACTCATAAAATGCTCTAGGTCCTCCTATAAATTTATACCTTGTCCTAGCTGTAGTTACATTCGCTTTTCCTATTATTTTAATTTCAGTTCTTAATGGTACAGCTACATGTTTTAAATGCATTCCTATAAAAGTATTTCCTATATCGATACCTGCATCTGCTTTAATAAATTCCACAGCTACTGGATTTTTAAATTGTTCATAACAAACTGTTGCAAAAGCCCCCCCTGCATTTGGCTTCGGTGTAACATGTACAATTTCCCGTTCATCTGCAACTTCTTTCTCTATTATTAATGCCCTATTGAGATGCTCGCAACACTGAACTGCCATAAAAATGCCATATTGATTAAAAACTTGTGATATACCTTTATATATCGCTCTTGCCACATCAATATGTGAATTACTACCTATTTTATATCCCATAACTTCACTTGTTGAACAACCTATTACAACAAGATCTCCTTTTTTTAAACCAGATTTATTATAAAGTTCATCAGCTATTCCTCTAGCATTTTCTTCAATTTCTTTTAACATTTATTTTTGTCCTTTCATTATACTCAGTAAATAATATTATTATTTTTATCGTTTTTCTTTCAATACTTTATATGTTCCATTTGCTAAGGTTGCTGGTTTTTCATTATCATTTACATATATTTCTGCTCTCAGATTCAAAAGGCTCTTTCCTTCAGACATCAATTTAACCTTTACTTTAATATTATCTTCTCTTTTAATCACATTTAAATAGGTCATATTTAAACTTGTCGTCGGTGAAAATAATCCTCCTGTATTATAACAAATATGCTGTGCTAATACACCCATCGATACATCACATATAGACGCCATCATCCCACCATGTAAATTCCCAACAGTATTCATGTACCAATCTTTTAATTCAAATTCAAGAATAATTTCTCTATTTTTTTCATCAATACTATTTAATTGAGGATTTAAAAAATAATTTAATCCTGTGGTGTTCTTCCTTACTACTTTTAGTACATTTTTAATACTAGAAAGCATAAACTCCTTATCAAACATATCTTTTCCATCTATCGTCTTCATATCTAACATTTCCTTTACTACCATTGATTATAACCTATCATCATATTTTTTCACACGATAATTTTAACATAATTTCTAACAAATAAACAAGCTTATATTTACTAATACCTCCATCATTATATCAAATATTTATTTTTATTTCTACAGTATCCTATAGCTACTATTAGAACATTTTAAACCTTTTGAAAAAACTCTTTATTTTTTTCAAAAAAAGTATTGACACTTATTTTCACATTATGTTAAAATTTAAAAATAAAATGGAATATGACAGTTCGAAAACCATCCTGTCAATAAACAAAACTAGGGGCAATATTCACGTATATTGATATTCTTAAAGTTTTAACAGCACCTTTTGAGTGCTTTTTTGTTTTAAGAATCGTATGACGTATTAAAAATCTATGTTTCATAAAACATTTTTAAA
>PDWI01009337.1_pt1 | contig 11297 bp, 16 predicted proteins | sample 1430891 | NCBI WGS metagenome assembly PDWI01 (sample SAMN01162508, study PRJNA174530) | Oral metagenome, whole genome shotgun sequencing project. | biome: Marine environment; feature: Marine mammal; material: Swab sample of the gingival sulcus; isolation source: swab sample of gingival sulcus... | reverse complement strand
ATGAAAAACTAGGTATAAAAGATCTTAAAGTAGATGTAAAATTATTACCAGGAGAGAAATATGTACATAAGGTAGTAAATGCCTATGAAGTAACACAAGTTGATATGAAGAATATAAACATAGAGAATGTTGTTAGTATTACAGCAATAACTCCAGATGGTAAAAAAACACCGCCGACAATTGATAAGGAAATTACAGAGAAAAAGGTTGTAAAATTACCTAATACAGGAAATGATTTAAATACTACAATATATCTAGGATTTATGAGTTTGATTTCTGCATTGTGGATACTTGTAAGTAGGAAAAATAAATACCAATAGATATCTTTTAAAAACTGTTGTAAATTAAGAAAAATAGTAGTTGCATAGTATGTGAATAAACATTTTATGCAGCTGCTTTTTCTTTGAAAATAAATGTTATATTTTATTTTTTGAACTTGTTAAAATGTTGTGTTATACTGAATTAAAAGTGGGAGTTGTATATGGATGAAAAAAAATATGATTTTTTAAAGACTTTTATTGAGCAAAACTTAGAACATGCTAGACATGTTGAAAATGAAAGGATGACATTTACTGAAATGTATCTAGCATTTGCTGGTGCTATAGGTGCGTTTTTAGTTAGTGAGTATAATAAAAGTCCTAAAATTACTATAATGGTTAGTTGTGTAATGATATTTATTGGATTAATAAATTTATTTATTACATTTAGATGGCAAAATGTTTTTGATCAACACATAAATAGAGCAAAAGAATTGTATGCAATATTACATAAAGAATTATATCCAAATGGAATAAGTGGAATAGCATTAACAGAAGAAAAAGATAAAATGGCAGTTAAAGGAAATAATTTTAATGAAATGCCAGCGTACTGTTTTAATCCGTTAAGAAAAAGAATATCAATAGGAACAAAGAAATTATTTATAGGGTTAGATTTTATATCAATAGGAGTATTCGTATTTTTATTAATATATACAATTATAAAACTTTGTTGTTCTTAAATGGAGGTTTTTTTGATTAAGTTAATAGTTTCAGATTTAGATAATACTTTATATGATGAAAACAAAAATATACCTAAATCTACAATAGAAATGATACAAAAGGCGATGAAAGAAAAAAATATAGATTTTTGTGTTGCCACAGGGAGATCATTTTATTCTGCAAAAAATGTTGCAGATACTGTTGGTTCTAATTCGCCAATTATATGTTATAACGGTGCAATGATAAGAGAACCTAATGGGAATATAATATCAGCAACTTATGTAGATGAATTAGTTGTAAAGGAATTAATAGAATTTTGCAAAAAAAATAATCTTTATATTCAAATATATAATAATGATGAAATAATAGTTGAAAAAAAACGACCTGATATTCATGATGATCCAGATATGAATTATGCAAAGTGTATTGAAGTAGGAGAGTTTGATATAAATAAGATTGGTAGAACACCAAAAGTTTTGATCGCAGATGATGAAAAAAATATACCAAAACTTATGGAATTTCTTTCTAAAAAATTTCATAATAGAGCTTATGTAACACAGTCTGAATCACATTTAATTGAAATAATGGCACAAAATGCTAATAAAGGTGTTGCATTAAAAGAAGTTATATCTTTACTTGGATTAACAATTGATCAAGTTATGGCTTGTGGAGATAATATAAATGATGATTTATTATTAAAAAATGCAGCTGTGAAGATTGCTGTTTCAAATGCTGTTTCATCATTAAAAGATATAGCGACTTACACTTGTAAAAATGAGAGAAGTTATGGAGTGGAAGAAGCAATAAAAAAATTTGTTTTTAAAGCATAATATAAAAAAATATGGTACAATAATTTATAGAGATAAAAAGGAGTTTAAATTATGGAAACACAAATTATATTTACACTTAAAGATTTGATGTATTTAAGTGCTTCAATAGCATTTATTGTGCTTGTTGTATATTTAGTTTTATTATTAAAAGAAGTAATAGTTAGCGTTAAGACTTTAAGAAAAATTATTGATAATAGACAAGAACAGATAGAACAAATAATTACAAATACACCACCTATAATGGAAAATGTAGATAAAATTACAGGAGTTATAGCTAAAGGTGCTGAGGGTACAGCAAATATGGTAGAGAAGATTAAACAAAAAAAAGAAAATAAAAACAAAGAAGATTTATAAATCATTTCTATTATTTAGAAATGATTTTTTTAAAAGAAGGAGAACATAATGAAAGATAAGTTTTATATAACTACGGCAATAGCTTATGCTTCTAAAACACCACATATTGGAAATACTTATGAAGCGGTACTTGCAGATGTTATTGCTAGATATAAAAAATTAAGGGGATATGATGTTTATTATTTAACTGGAACAGATGAGCATGGTCAAAAAATTGAAACAATAGCTGTTGAAAATGGTATTACCCCACAACAACATGTAGATAAAATTGCAACAGAAGTAAAAGATATATGGGATACAATGAATGTTAAATATGATAAATTTATGAGAACGACAGATGAAGAACATAAAAATGTAGTAAAAAAAATATTTAAAAAGTTGTATGATAATGGGCATATATATAAAGGTAAATATGAAGGTTGGTATTGTCTTCCGGATGAGTCTTTTTGGACGGATTCACAATTAGAAGATAAAAAATGTCCAGAGTGTGGAAGAGATGTGCAAATAGCAAGTGAAGAGGCATATTTCTTTAAATTATCAAATTTTGAGAAAGAAATAAGAGAGTTTATAAATACAAGAGTTTATCCAGAGTCAAGAAGAAAAGAAATGATAAATAACTTTCTTGATGTTGGTCTTCAAGATTTATGTGTTTCAAGAACATCTTTTAAGTGGGGAATACCAGTAGATTTTGATGATAATCATGTAGTTTATGTCTGGATAGATGCGTTGTCTAATTACATATCATCAATAGGCTATGATGTAGATGGGTCTAGTGAACTATTTGATAAGTTGTGGCCTGCAAATTTACATGTTATTGGTAAAGATATAGTAAGATTTCACACTATTTATTGGCCAGCAATACTTTGTGGCATAGGTGTTGAACTACCAAAAGAGGTTTATGGACATCCTTGGTTACTGACTGGAAAAGGCAAAATGAGTAAGTCCTTAGGCAACACACTTTATGCAAAAGACTTAGTTGAGAAATATGGTGTTGATAGAGTAAGATATTCTATTTTAAGAGAAATGCCTTATGCTGATGATGGAGTATTTACAGAAGAGCTTTTAGTAAATAGAACTAATAGTGAGCTTGTAAATGTTGTTGGTAACTTAGTAAATAGAACAGTTACAATGGTAAGTAAGTATTTTAATGGTAAATTAAATAAAAATGTTGATTTTATTGATATAGATAATACTTTAATAAAAGAAAATAATGATAGCATTAAAAAATATGAAGACTACATGGATAAGTATAATATAACTAATGCTATGGAAGAAGTTATCCAGATTGCTAGAAAATCAAATAAATATATTGATGAAACAATGCCATGGATACTTGGTAAAGATGAAAGCAAAAAAGATAGACTTAATACTGTACTTAATGTATTAGTGGAAAATATTAGAATAATATCTATACTAATAAGTCCTTTTGTTCCTGATACAGCAGTTAAAATTAGAAATCAAATAGGTGAATGCTCTAATGAATATAATTCAATTTATAATTACTCTATAGATAGAGATGTTGTTGTTAGTAAGGCAGAGGCAATTTTTGATAGATTAGAATATGTTGAGGAAGAAATGGAAGAAAAAGTAGAAGTAAAACAGGAAGAATTTAAAGAAGAAATTACAATTGATGATTTTGCAAAACTTGATTTAAGAGTTGCAAAGGTACTTGAAGTACAAGATCATCCAAAAGCAGATAGATTATATAAATTATATTTAGAAGTAGGTAATAGTAATAGATGGGTAGTATCTGGAATAAAAGAATACTATACAAAAGAAGAACTTATTGGTAAAAATGTTGTTCTTATTGCAAATCTAAAACCGGTAAAACTTAGAGGAGAATTAAGTGAGGGGATGTTGCTTGCGGAGAGTATGGGTAAAGACGTTGCTGTATTAGAAGCTAAATTTGCTTCAGGAAGTAAGATAGGATAATGTTATTTGATACTCATGCACATATATATATGAATCCAATATGTGAAAATTTGGATGAGAATTTAAAAGAATATAAAAAAAATGATTTATCTTATGTTATGCTTCCAGCAGTAGAGTATAGTTCTTGGAAGCCAGTTATAGATATTGTAAATTCTTATGATAATGTATATGGAGCAATAGGGATACATCCAAATGAAGTTGCTGATACAAATATAAAGGTTTTAGATGAAATACAGAATATTTTGGATAATAATAAAAAAATAAGAGCTATTGGAGAAATTGGACTTGATTATTATAGGTCTAGTAATAAAGATGAGCAAATTATTTGGTTAAAAAAACAGTTAGAGATTGCTAAGAAAAATAATATTACAGTTATTATACATGATAGAGAAGCTCATGCAGATGTTATGAACTTACTTGATGAAGTTGATTCTTATGAAACAGGCGTAATTCTTCATTGTTATAGTGGCTCTGTTGAGATGGCTTTAGAATATGTAAAAAAGGGAGCATATATCTCTCTTGGTGGACCTGTTACATTTAAGAATGCAAAAGTTCCAAAAGACGTTGCAAATGCTGTTCCATTAGATAGGCTTTTAATTGAAACAGATAGTCCGTTTTTAACACCAGAACCTTTTAGAGGAAAAACAAATAATCCATCTAATGTTAGATTTGTAGCTATGAAAATAGCATCTCTTAAAGGAATTAGTTATGAAGAGGTTGCAAATAAAACTAGAGAAAATGCAATGAGAGTTTTTAAAATATGAAGATAAAAGAAACAATTATTGTAGAGGGAAGAGATGATTTTGTTAATCTTAGACGGTTTATAGAAAGTGATATTATAACAACTAGCGGTTATGGTCTTAATAAGCAAATAATAAATAATATAAGGCTTGCATATAATAAAAATAATATAATTATATTTACTGATCCAGATAATGTTGGAGAGAGAATAAGAAAAAAATTGACGGAATTGTTTCCTAATGCTAAACATGCGTTTTTATCAAAAAAGGCAGCTTATAAAGATGGGAATATTGGTATTGAAAATGCGACAAAAGAAGATATTTTAGAGGCTTTAAATAAGGTAAAAACTTTAAAAAAAACAACTGATGAATTTACTAAAAAAGATCTTTTTAGAAACAATTTAATTGGTACAGATAATTCTAAAGATTTACGAGATAAACTTGGAAATATTTTAGGAATAGGTTATGGTAATTCAAAACAATTTTTAATAAGATTAAATAGTTATGGTATTACAAGAAAAGAATTTAATTCAGCAATGGAGAAGTTAAATGAAGATAACTAGAACATATATAAATGATTTAATGAAATATAAAGGCTTTAAATTTAACAAGAGATTTGGACAAAATTTTTTAGTAGATGATAATGTTATACAAAAAATAGTAGATGCAATAGATATAAAAAAAGATGATGAAGTTTTAGAAATTGGGCCTGGAATAGGATGCTTAACTAATGAAATTTTAACTAGAGAGCCAAAACTTAGTGTGGTAGAAATAGATAGGGGTTTTGTTGAAATTCTTAATACAAATTTTGAAAATGTAAACGTAATAGAAGGAGATATTTTAAAAGTAGATCTTGGGTTTTTAGGTGATGATGTAAAAATAGTTGGTAATCTACCTTATTATATTACAACACCTATTGTAATGTATTTTTTAGAGAGTGATATGAAATTTAATTCGCTTACATTTATGATGCAAAGAGAAGTTGGAGAGAGAATTGTGGCTGAGGTTGGAAGTAAAGAATATGGAGTATTAAGTGTTATATCACAAATGTTAAGTGATATAAATTTAGAGTTTTTTGTTTCTGCTAATTCTTTTATTCCTAAACCTAATGTAGAGTCTGTAGTTGTTAAATTTAAAAAGAAAAAATTAGATTTTGATAAAGATAAGGTCATAAGTGTTGTAAAAGCAGCTTTTTCATCAAGAAGAAAGACTTTAAGAAATTCTCTTTCTAATTATTATGATAAACAAAAAGTTTTAGAAGCACTTGATAAAGCTGGAATTGATAATTCACTTAGAGCAGAAAAACTTTGTCTTGAAGATTTTAAAAAGATTTCTAAATTTCTATAGGGGGATTTTATGAAGAAATTGTCTTTAGTTATGGTATTTTTACTTATTTTTAGTGTTGGATGTGCTAGCGAATATAAAAGTGATAAAAAGGAAATGTCAATTAGTAAAAAGAAAGAAATAGAAAAAAAAGAAATTGAGGGCTTAAAAAAAGATAAGGATACTGAGGATAATTCTTTTTATAACGCTGAAGAAAAAGACAGAAAAATTATTAAAACACTTATTGTAATGTCTAGTACAACAGAATTTGATAAACAAAAGAAATTACTTGATAAATTTATAAAAGAATATAAATGTGTGGTTTTAAATTCTGATATATCATTTGATAGAGTGTATAAGAATAAAAAGTCAAGAACGCTTAGGTATATGTTTAAAATAGATTCTACTAAACTTGATGAATTTAAAAACAAAATTGAGAAGAATTTTGAATTAGAAAATATCTCAATAAGTAGAGATGATGTTACAAGTAATTATATTGATAGTAAGGGTAGACTAGAGAATTTAAAAATACAAAGAGATAGAATTAGAGAGCTGCTAAAAAATGCTAAAGATATAAAAGATATTGTAGTAATTGAAAAAAGATTATCTAATATTGAATATGATATAGAGAGATACTCTAAGAGAATAAATAAGATTGATAATGATGTTAAATATTCAAATGTTGAGTTTATGCTAGATGAAAATATTAGATTAGAAAATACTCATAACGCTTCTATTTTTACAAAAATAAAAATTGCGTTTGGAGAAGGAATACAAAATTTTGTTTATTTCTTTGAAGAACTATTTTTGGGTGGAATATTCAATTTACCATTTTTAATTATGATTGTAGGTGGAGTTGTACTTATATATAGATACAGAAAAAAAAGAAAAAATAAGATGAATAGTAAATTATAATATATAGTCTAATTACAAAGTGGAAATCAAAACATTTTTCTTGACATCCGTTTAAGTTTCTCTTTATAATTAACTTAAAGATTAGTCGTGTGAAAGTTCTGACACAACATTAAAATAAAATGATAACTTAAAGATGCGGTGATTATATAATTAAATATATAATCACTTTTTCATTAAAGGAGAAAAAATAACAGATAATAATATGATATATTGACTTTTTATATAAAACATACTACAATAATACCGTAATACGATAATACGAAAAGAGGTCGTTATAATGAAAACAATGAGTATAAAATTTGATGAGAGTTTAGTAAATGAACTAAAAAAGATTTCTGAAATTTTTAATATTTCTTATTCTGATTTTATTAGAAATGCAGTAAAAAAATCTATTGAAGAAAAGCAAAAAGATTTTATGTATAGAATGGCTAATGTGCCTTATGCAACAGATGAAGAAGAAAAAGAAATAGTTTCTGCTTTATCTAAATTAACAAATGAAGATTTAGAAGTAGTTAAAATAGAAGAAATAAGAATATGAAAAATATAAATGTTAGTTTAAATTTAAAAATAATTATAAACAAATCAGCAAATAAGTTTTTTAAAAAGCATAAACAAGTTTATAAAAAGTTTATAGATAATATAAAAAAAATTTATATAAAAGATAATGATAATATTGATATTGTTGCAATGAAAAATTATAAAAATATCTATCGTATGCGTATAAATGATTATAGAGTTATTTATAGATTAGAAAATGGAGAGATTAAAATTATAGAGGTTTTAATGGTAAAATCACGAGGAGAAATTTATAAAAAATTCAAGTAAGTTATATATCTTTTTTTAATTAAAGGAGAAGAATTTAAAAATGAACTAGTAATTTAAAATTATTTTCTTTTTGATCCTTGTAAGTATAAATTTACACAAGGTAGGTAAATGATACATATACTTTGAATTTATTGAATAGTAATGAGATATATGCTATACTTAGTTTACTAACATGATTACTTAGTAATAATAAAAAAAGGAGTCAAATTATGAGTAATAAAAGTGTAACTTGTTCTTTCCAAATGGATAGGGATATTTATAATCAGTACAAAAGTATTATTTCTGCTAATGGAGAAAATGTAAAGGGTAATATTGTTCGTTATATGAGAAATGTTATAGAGTTTAAAACACCTAATGCTGAAACTATTTTAGCCATTCAAGAAGTACAAGAAATGAAAAAAAATCCAGACGCATATAAAAGTTATGATACAGTAGATGAATTATTTAAGGATATATTGAATGATGAAATATAAAATAAAATCTTCTAGAAAATTTGATAAGGATTTAAAGAAAATTAAAAAAAGGGGTTATGATTTAAATCTTATAAAGTTAGTTATACAAAAACTTGCTAATGGTGAAAAATTACCAGATAAAAACAAAGATCATATTTTGTTAGGTAATTATAAAGGGTGTAGAGAATGCCATATAACACCAGATTGGTTATTAGTGTATGAACTTGTAGATGATGAATTGATTTTATATTTAACTAGAACAGGTACTCATAGTGATTTATTCTAAAAAATATTTTAAAAACGAACTAGGGAATTTAAAATTATTTATTCTTTGTTTCTTGTAAGTATAGGTTTACACAAGGCAAATAATTAAGTATTTTATTATCAAACAATGATATTTCATAAGATGTTTTTAAAGAGGTGTAAGGAATAGATTTTCTTCCACCTTTTTTTATATTTTCTAAATATTCTTCTATTATTTCAAGTGGAACTAAATAGAATTTCTCTACATTTTTATAATAAAATATCATAAATGAAAGTCCGTTTTGTGTTCTATAATCTCTCATGTATTCTATTTGATGTTCATGTATATTTGAAAGAGGCATACTTTTTAAATTTGTTTCTTTTGCATCGAAGCAGATAGGAACACCCTGAGCAATTCCTATAAAGTCAACAGTAGATTTTTTTTCAAAATATCCCATAGTTATTTGACCTTTATTATTTATTTCAGACACAGTAATGGGAGTAGAAACTTTATCTACTCTTGCATAAGAATTTTTTTTGTAATATTCATTTGTAAATACTATTAATTCTTCTAAAGTGTCTCCTCTATGTCCTCTACTTCTCCAAGCCATAAGTACCTCCAATAATTATTATACATTAGTTAATAATTAGAGTAAATTATAATTTGGTATGTTATAATTTATATATAATATGAAAGGGGATATTTATGAAAAAAGTTATAATTTATTCAAGTAATACTTGTAAATATTGTCATCTAGCTAAAGAATTTTTTGAAGAAAATAATATAGAGTATATAGAAAAAAATGTAAGTGAAGATGTAGTTGCAAAAAAAGAGCTTATTAAAAAGGGATATATGGGAGTACCTGTAATTATAATTGATGAAGAAGAAATTCAAGGATTTGATAAAGAAAGACTTGAGGAGTTATTATGCGTATAGCAATAGTTGGCCCAGCTCCAGAAGAAATAAATCCATTTAAGTCTAAAATAAATGTTGTAAAAAAAGAAGAAAAATTTGGACTTGAAATATTAGTTGGTAAATATAAAGATATAGATGTTGTAGTTAGTGAGTGTGGGTTATGTAAGGTAAATGCTGCAATAATGACTCAGTATCTTATTGATAATTATGATGTTAGTCGTTTTATTGTTATTGGTGCAGCAGGAGCTATTGACGAAAGTCTAAATATTGCTGATATTGTTATTCCAACACAAATAATACATCATGACTTAAATGAAGGTATTTTAATTAGAAATCATCCATATTTAAAAAATGAATATTTTGAATTAGATAAAGATATGTTGGAACTTTGTAAAAATATTTCTGGTAATATTTATTATGGTAAACTTGTAACAGGAGAGATGTTCATAGATGATAATGGTAGAGAAGAAATTATAAAAAGATTTGATCCTTTAGCTGTAGATATGGAAACAGCAAGTATTGCACAAACTTGTTATGTTAATGGTATAAATTTATTTGTAATAAGAAGTATTACTGATACTCCATCACAAAGAGGAATAACTGTATTTGAAGAAAATTTAGAAAAGGCAGTAAAGAGCGCTACGGATTATTTAATAAAATTTTTAGATAAAATGAATTAAAAAGGGAACTACTTGATAGTTCCCTTAAAATTTACACTAATTTTTGAGAAGCTGTTATAATAGCTAGATTATAAACATCACTTACATTACAGCCTCTTGATAAGTCACTTATAGGTTTGTTAAGTCCTTGTAAAATAGGTCCAATAGCTTGGAAGTTGCCAAATCTTTGTGCAATTTTATAACCTATATTTGCAGCTTCAAGACTTGGGAATATAAGTACATTTGCTTGTCCTGCAACTTTAGAATTAGGAGCTTTTAACTTAGCTACTGTAGGAACAATAGCTGCATCAAATTGCATTTCTCCATCTATTTGCAGTGTAGGATCCATTATTTTTGCCATTTTTGTTGCCTCAGCTACTCTTCTTGCTTCTTCTGCTGATGCTGATCCTTTTGTTGAGAAACTTAACATTGCAATCTTTGGCTCTAAGTCAAATAATTGTGCTGTTTTTGCAGTTTCAATAGCTACTTCTGCTAATTCAGATGGGCTAAGATAAATATTTATTGCACAATCCGCAAAAACATATTCTTCTCCATTAGGTCCAATCATTATCATAGCACCACTTGTTCTTGTAATTCCAGGTTTTGTTTTTATAATTTTTAATGCTGGTAGAACTGTATCACCTGTTGGATGAATAGAGCCACTTACAAGACCATCAACTATATCCATGTGAACAAGCATTGTTCCAAAGTAATTTACATTTCTTAATAAATGAGAAGCGTCTAATTTACTTTCTTTGCCTTTTCTTACCTTCACATATTCATCAACCATTTCATCAAATTTTGAGTAAGTATCAGGATTTATTATCTCAACACCGGATATTTCAATTCCATGTTCTTGAGCTACTTTGTTTATTTGATTTTCATCACCTAGTAAGATTGGTATAATTATTTTTTCATTGTTTAATTTTTCTACAGCTTTTAAAATTCTAGGTTCAATACCCTCTGGAAATACAATTTTAAAATTTTTACCCATTATTTTGTTCTTAATAGTTTTTATTGTTTTCATAAATTCTCCTAATATTGAGTTTATTGAACTAATTTAGCTCCAAGTTCTCTACAATCTTCAATGCCTTCTTCATCTGGTGTTTCATTTATTATAAGACCTTCATC
>PDWI01009336.1_pt1 | contig 11298 bp, 11 predicted proteins | sample 1430891 | NCBI WGS metagenome assembly PDWI01 (sample SAMN01162508, study PRJNA174530) | Oral metagenome, whole genome shotgun sequencing project. | biome: Marine environment; feature: Marine mammal; material: Swab sample of the gingival sulcus; isolation source: swab sample of gingival sulcus... | reverse complement strand
TTCAGGTCCATGTGATCGCAAGATCGTGGGGGTTCAAATCCCTTTATCCGCATAGTTTTTCTTTTTTGAGGCATTTATGGATAAGCAGTTCTATAAGACGTTTTTAAACATCGCCTGGCCGATTGCCTTGCAAAATTTGGTCGGTGCAGCGCTCAATTTAATTGACACGTTGATGATTGGCGGTTTGGGCGAGGCATCGGTAGCAGCTGTTGGCATAGCCAATAGGCTGTTTTTTTTCTTTATGGTCAGTATATTTGGCATCTATAGCGCCTGTGGTATCTTCGCCGCCCAGTTTTGGGGTAAAAGAGATTTATTAAATCTGCACCGCATCATGGGCATAATGGCGAGCTTGGCACTGCCCTTTTCAGTCGTCTTCAGCCTGGTGGCTTTTTTGATTCCAGAACACTATATGTTTATCTTTCAGCGCGATGCCGAAGTCATTGCCCTGGGTGGCGAATACTTGCGAATCATTGCGCCGTCTTATTTGGCGACGGCGTTGTCGTTTTTGTATTTTTACACCAGCCGCACCATTCATCGCACTAAGGCGCCGATGGTCATCAGTCTCATTGCACTTTCGCTCAACACGTTTCTGAACTATACGTTAATCTACGGCAATTTTGGCGCGCCGCAGCTCGGCGTAAAAGGCGCCGCGACGGCGACGGTAATCGCCAGGACTGTAGAGTTGATTTTATTCTTTACTTTGGTCAGCATCACCAAAGAACATCCCTTGCAGACAAGTTTAAGAGAAATGTTTTCTTACAGTAAGTCGTTGTTTGGCAGTGTTATTAAGCGCGGAACGGCAGTTTTTATCAACGAAATGCTATGGGCGCTCGGTCAAGCGACCTTTTTTGTCGCCTACGGTTTTTTGGGAACGTCTGCCATCGTCGTCGCACAGGTGTCAGAGACGATTACCGATATTTTTATCGCACTCTTTATCGGCGTTTCCAGCGCCTGTGGGGTAATGCTGGGCAACGAGCTGGGCAGGGGACAATTTCAGTTGGCAGAGGATTACAGTAAGCGCTTTATTAAGATTACATTTATTTTGGCGGGGACAGTCAGTCTTATATTAATGTGCTTGGCATTTATCATACCGGGCATTTATAGTAATTTTTCAGATTCAACCAAGTATTTATTGCGTTTGACCATCATAGCCAGCGGATTGTTTCATTTGCCGCGCATGTATAATTTCGTCGTCTTTGTCGGCGTCTTGCGCAGTGGTGGCGACACCGTTTTTTGCATGTTGCTCGACATGCTCAGCGTTTGGGTTATCGGCATACCAATTGCCTTTATCTGCGTGCTCTTTTTAGACTTGCCGATCTACGCCGTAATTGCGGCGGCATCGCTCGGCGAAATCGTGTCTCTCGTCAGCGGACACTTTAGAATGCGCCAAAAAAAGTGGCTAAAAAACGTCGTCGATGCCTTTTAACCACTGCTAATTTGGTTTTCATATTAGTGCGCGTTGCCGGACAGTTCACGCAGTTTTACAATTTGTTCTTGAGAACCGATTACGATGACAATATCCTGCGATTCAAGTAAACTGGTGCGACTGGGATTCATTTCCATATTGGACGCGCCATGTTTTTTTATTGCCAGTATTTTCAAACCGGTCTTGCGCGGTATTTCAGCTTCTGCCAGCGTCTTATCGGCGAGTTCCGAACCGGCTTCGATGGCGACTTCCTCGACGTCCAATTGGTAACCGCCAATTTTAGTGATGACGTCAAAAAAAGTGATGACATTTGGCTTTAACAGCAAACTGGCCATCCGGATACCGCCGATGTTGTTGGGGTTAATCGTCTTGTTTACGCCGGCGCGAATCAATCTCTTTTCTGCCTCTCGGTCGTAGACGATTGAAACGATGTTTATCTCTTGGTTTAAATCCCTCGCCGTAAGGGCGGCGAAGACGTTGTCGATATCGCGCGGCAGTGCCAGTAAGATGCCCTTTGCCCGCTCTATCTGAGCTGTTTTAAAGCTTTCTTCACTAATCGAATCACCCATAATCGCCAAGGTGTTTTCGCTAATCAATTTGTCGACCGCCGCCTCGTCTTGGTCTATCACGACAAACGGTTCGCCGCTTTGTACAAACATCTCAATAGCGTGTTCGCCAGTTTCGCGCGCACCGCAGATGATATAGTGTCGATTTAGTTTGTTAATTTTCGTAGCCACTGATTTCCTCCTGATAATCATGCCCAAGTTGCCGTCCATAATCATGCTGACCGCACCGCTGATGGCGTAGGCCAAAAAGCTGAGCGAACTGATAATCAGCACGATGGTGAAGACTTTGGCCGTGTCGTTCATTTCGCCGACTTCTTTAAAGCCGACCGTCGACACGGTGATAACAGTCATGTAGAGCGCGTCTAACAGCGTGATCTTTAGTAAAAAATGGAAGCCGATAACACCCATTAAAAAGATAAACGAAATGATAAGTATTAATTTTTTAGGTCTACTCATATGACCTCCACGTCGTAAAAGTGTTAAGGGGGTGGTAACTGTTTAATCGAAAGGCACTACTTTGTATCATCTCGACCGAAACGCTAGTGAAGTGGAGAGATCTCGCATTTAAAACCCAAGATTTCTCGATTTCACTGACGTTTCACTCGAAATGACAGTTTTTGACTTACGATAAATGAATATTCTGGGCATAGTATAGCATATTTTACATTTTTTAGCTATTTTAAGTTAATTAAAAAGAGAATACAATAAAATTGACATTGCTTTTTGATAGCCCTTATCGCATAATGTATATGTTGATAAAATTAGCGCAGATATTCCAAAGATTGACCTGGTTGCTTGGCCGAGCAGTTTGCTTGCATTTACGACCAGGTGATGGTTTTTGGGTAGTGATGTGAATATTCTGGGATTAGTGTTGTGAAGGAGAGAAAAATGTACTATCGTCAACATCGTGAAAAAAATGGCAAATTGGGTATTGTAGCACTTAAGAGCAGCCGTGAATTGGGAGAAACTGTCGACCGCCTATTGTCGCTAAGGCGGCAAAAACAGCTCAAGGAACAGGGTTTAGACGAAAGCGTCGACAAGAGTTATTTAATTGATGTCAACGAAGTGCGCTTTACCAACGGCGAGGGCAAAGTCGTCGTCGAGGAGAGTGTGCGCGGTAAAGATATATTTATACTATGCGATGTTGGCAATTACAGTTGTACCTATGATATGTTCGGCATGACCCATCACATGGGTCCAGATGAACACTTTCAAGATATAAAGCGCGTCGTATCGGCACTCAACGGTCGCGCTAAGCGCGTCACGATCGTCATGCCGCTGTTGTATCAGAGCAGACAGCACAAGCGCAAGTACCGCGAGTCGTTGGATTGTGCACAGGCAATGCAAGAGCTGGAAAAGTTGGGCGTACACAGTATTATTACCTTTGACGTGCACGACCCGAATATTCAAAACGCCATTCCACTGGTCGCGTTCAACAATATTTATCCGACTTATAGCACAGTTAAAAAGATGTATGAATTTGATAATCGACTGCTCATCAACAACGACAATCTAATTATTATTAGTCCCGATACGGGGGCGATGGATCGTTCGATTTACTATTCTAGCGTGCTCGGCGTCGATGTCGGCATGTTCTATAAGCGCAGGGATTACTCGCAGGTCGTCAAGGGCAAGAATCCGATTGTAGCCCACGAATACATGGGTCGCGACGTCGCCGGCATGGACGTCTTAATCGTCGACGACATGATCGCCTCTGGCGAGTCGGTGTTCGACGTCGCGCGCGAGTTAAAGGGCAGAGGTGCCAGTCGCGTATTTGTCGCGACGACATTTGCGCTGTTTACGGAGGGGCTCAAAAAATTCCACCGCTATCACGAAGAGGGGCTTATCGAAAAGGTCTTTTCGACCAACTTGACCTACACGCCGCAAGACGCGCTCGATTCGCCGTGGTTCGAGTCGGTCGACATGTCGGCCTATTTGGCAGATATCATCGATCACGTCAACATGGACGCGTCGATTGAAAACTTAATCGACGACGCCAGCAACATCAAGCGCTTTATTCAACAAGTCGAAAAATAGGGATAATCAATTGAAATTAAATGCAAAAAAGATGACGCTAATCGTACTCAGTATGGTTGGCGTCGCGATGTTTGACAATATAAAGGGGGTCTTTTTACCCGGTTTTGTCAGCGAATTTAATACGTCGTATCGGATGATGGGCACGCTGTTTTTGGCCTGCTCATTGGCCTATATGGCGGGGTCTTTTTTGGGCGGCTACGGCATGAGCTATTTTGGTAAGGCAAGGAGTATGCAGTTTGCCGCTTTTTTGGCGAGTGCCAGTTTGGCGACTATCGTGTTCTATCGCACGCTAAACGGTCTGTTTATCGGCTTTATCGGCGTCGGTTTTGCAACTGCCGTTTCGGCGATGGTGATCAACACGACAATTCCCAATCTGGCTGTAAAAAATCACGCTTGGCTAATGAATTTCGTGCATTTTTTGTATGGTATGGGGGCGACGCTGGCGGTTCGCTTTAGCGGTTATTTAATTGACCGCGGCTGGCAGTATCCGATGGTATACGGCATAGCTTTGGCAATATTTTTGGCGCTGTTTTTACTGTCGTTTAAAGTACACTTGCCGGAAGAAGAGAATTTTAAGCAGAAGGCTCTGCCATTTACTGGCGCGGAGAAAAAAATGGCAATTGTCTTTGGCGTCGCACTGGGCTTTTACGTCATTGCCGAATTGCAGACTGGCGCATGGTTGGTCAATTTTATCGTCGCCCACTTTGCGCTTAGCGAAAATAGGGCATCGACCTATATGTCGATTTTCTTTTTGCTGTTTTCATTTGGCAGGTTGTTTGGTGGACTCGTCGCGCACCGCTTTGGACTGTTGCGCACGGTTAGCGTTTCGATGTTGTTGGCGGCCGCGCTGTACGCCTACGGGTTATTGGTCGGTGCAGCGGGATTAATTGTGATTGCCGTATCCGGCACATTTTTTTCAATTTGTTTTCCGACGGTATTGCTGTTGTTAAAACGCTATTATCCCAACAAACTGAATCGCGCCTCCGGTTTTATTTTAAGTATTTCGGTGGGCATCAACGTGTTGAGCAATTATGTTATGGGCTATTTATCCGATGAATTGGGCGTCTATAAGGCGATGTTTTTAATACCTTTTTCGCTGCTCGTATCAGTCGTCAGCCTGGTCTACATTCAGCGCCGTTTTAAGGCACCTACGCATTGACCTGATGCGCGATATAGACATTGATAAGCGATACGCAGGCCAGTATAAAAAAGATGTACTGCGCGCCCAGCTGTGCCCATATAAATCCGGCGGCAATGGCGGCGCTGATTGAAATGACGTGGTCGAGGGCGAGGCCAAATGACAGCGTGCTGGTCACTTCGGCTGGGCTAAATGAAATCGATTTTAAGTAGAGCGTGCGCACCAATCCCATTTGATTGGACATTTTATCGAGTATGAAAATGGTGTAAATGATAAATAGCGGAATTAAACTGGAACTGAATAGATTTGCCTCAATGCTGCTAATTGCAACGCCAAACGCCAAGTAGACGATGACGAACGACCAGGCGTCGACAAAGAGCAGTTTTTTTATGCCGAAGCGGTCCACCCAGACGCCGATTTTCGGTATGAAAAACATGCCGATAAATGAACCGATAATTGTCAATATGGCAATCGTATCGGGACCCTTATTAAAATAGCTAATGATGACCCAGGGGCTAAACACCAGCATGATTTGCTTTTGCAAGCCATACAAAATGACCAGACCGTAGTAATACTTGTACTCTCTGCGATAGACAAAGCGCAGTTTTTTTTCGTCGATTACGCTGGCGCGTAGTCTTTTGTGCATTTTGGCATAGACGATCAGCGCCATTAAACCGACGAACGCCGCTACGATAAAGACGCCGACGAACGGGCGGTCAAATCTAAAGAGATTCGTTTTAAAGCCAAAGAATACGATGACGCCGGCGAGCATCGCAAATGCCGTTTGAACGCCTTTGACGCGTCCCATCTTTTTACCCACTTCGCCATCTTTCGATTGCGAGATGGCAAGCGAGTCGACCGTCGGCATCAATAGGTGCTGCCCCATTGAATTGATAAAGATGAACAATAGCATAATATTGTATTCCGGGCGGAAAAAGCCCAGCACAGCGGCGCCAAATACGGCGAGCAGCTGGGCGATGATGGCGATAGTAATGTTGGAGTAGCCCGTCAATAACACGACCACAAAGACGGTCAGCACGCCGGGCAATTCTCTGGGAAATTCGATAAAACCGCGCTGTACGGCAGTTATATGGTAGACGGATTTTAAATAGTTCGAAAGCACTACCATAACCAAATTGGAGGCCAGCGCAGATAGTGCTATGGCAGCCAGAAATAGGTTGAAGCGCTTATTTTTTTCAGAATTTTGGTTTAACATCTTTGTTCCTTTTTATTATTTTTGATTTTCGCTCACATCATAGCACATATCTGCCGATAATACCAGTATACAGTTGCAGCTGAATGGAGTATAAAAATGACAAAAGTTAATGCTTATAGTGGTCGGGATGGGGGCGCTGTTCAGGTGGAGAGAAACGCGCGTTCAAACAGTGAGCCGGACTTTGCTAAAACCCTGCGCGGACGCATTCGAAAAACGCATTTATCCAATTATCAAGTCTATCGCGCGACGCGCACGAAAATTGAATTGGCAGCGCAGTCGAGGCGTTCAGAATTGCCACCTAAAGTGGTCGCGCCGCGTCGTTTGAATACAAAGCGGGTCGCTTTGGCAAAGGGCATATTGTCGGACAGCGGCAACAGTGCCATCTTAATCGATCAAAAACTCAAAAATACGCCGATGGCCGGTCTTGGCAAAGCGTTTAAAGCGGCCGAAAAGCGCAGTGGTATCAATGCCTTTGCATTGGCGTCGATCGCCATTCACGAATCGGCCTATGGACGCAGTCGCATTGCCAAACAAAAAAACAACCTGTTCGGCTTTCAGGCCTATGATGGCAGTCCTTATAAGAGCGCCAAGTCCTTTAGTTCGCGCGAACAGGGGATTTATCACGTCGCCGATTATTTAAAGCGCAACTACTTGACCGTCGGCGGCAAGTACTACAATGGTGTGACGTTACAGGCCGTTGGCAAAAAGTACGCCAGCGATCCGCAGTGGGCGACAAAAGTCGAGTCGATTATGCGCGCGCTGAGCGGCGCGGTGGACTAAAGTGGCTGATGGTCGTTTTCAATCAATAGCGCATTTAAGCGATCGACGTCGAGCGCGTGAGATAGTCCATAAATAATAATTGAATCTCGCTCCGATTTGGCGTATAGCGGCAATTTTTGAACTGCCTTTAACAGGTAGTTGGCGTCTTCAATCGATACGCCCATGCCGATTGCCAGTTTAATCAGTTTGTCGCGCGACGGCTTTCTGGTGCCGTTGAAAATTTGGTAACCGTAAGCGCGCTCGATTTGCGCCGCTTCAATCGCCTGTAGAGGTGTAATGTTTAATTTTGCCGACATTTTGCGCAACGCGACTGTCAGCTGGTCGATGCCTAAATGCTGTTTGTTTTCGGTTAAGAATTCGTCATAGCTGGTCGTTTCTTCTAGTGCTGAAAGCAATACGTCAGTGGCCAGTTTGTCGTCTTTCATAGATGCCTCCTTCTATTGTCTTTACAATATCATAACATATTAGCGCAAAATATTAAACAAAAGTGATTCAAAAAAGTGATTCAAAAGGATTGCTTTTTTTATTTTTGAAACGATGTAAGCTTTGCTTAGTTTTTATCATTATTTAACTTGATAGAAAGAGTGCGATATGGCATAATTATTCTAAATGCAAACGACTTGCAAAAACCGTTTAGGAGAAAGATATGAAGAAAATAGCATCGACATTAATAATAGTTGCAGTGTTGCTAGCGGTGGGGTGTTCCCCTAAAAATGCGACTGAGGCGGCGTCGCCGGCTGGAGCTGCTGATACTTTGGATAAGCCGGTCGTCTACGCTACAATCTATCCGATTTACGCACTTGTCGACGCCGTTGGTGGCGATTTAATCGATCTAAGGCCCGTCGTTCCCTTTGGCGTCGACCCACATGATTTTGAGCCGTCGGCCAAATTAATTGCCAATTTAGAAAGGGCAAATGTCATTTTTTATAATGGCTTGGCGATGGAACCGTGGTTGGATCGAATGCTAGACCATTTTGTCGACAACGGTGTGACGTTGATCAATTTGTCTGAAGTGATTGAGCCGATTGCGTTTAGTGGTCATGATTGCGACGCAGATCGCCAAGAAAAGTGTACTGAAGGTCACGATGTAGATCGCGAAGAAAAGTGTGCTGAAGGTCACGATGTAGATCACGAAGAAAAATGTGCTGAAGGTCACGATGCAGATCGCGAAGAAAAGTGTACTGAAGGGCACAATGCAGCGCACGCTGCTGACCACGCTGCCAATCGCGGTCACGAAGGGCACCAGCACGGAAATTTTGATCCGCACATTTGGCAGGATCCGCTAAATGCGATGGCGATGGTCGACACTATTTTTACGGCTTTAAATGAAAACTGTCCGCCGCAAAACGAAACGCAGCTGCTGGTGAATTATAAAGCGACTAAGCAGAAATTAACGGCGTTAGATGAAAGCTATCGCGCTGCACTCGACGGCTTAGCGCGCAGAGAAATCGTCGTTGGGCACGCCGCCTTTGGCTATTTATGCCACCGCTACGCTCTCCAACAAATTGCCGTCGCCGGACTTTCGACGCACGATGAACCGAGTGCGGCGCTCATCGCTCAAATTGCCGACTTGTCTAAAAAGCACGGCATCAAGGTCGTCTTTTACGATGAACTGGGTAGCGATAAATTAGCTAGGGTAATCGCCGACGAAATAGGCGTGGCACTAAAGCCGCTCAATCCGATTGGCGTAATCACGACTGAACAGTTGGAATCGGGCGAAGATTACTTTACGTTGATGGAACAGAATTTACAAGCCATTCAAGCGGCTTTGACGAATTGAGGTATGCCATGCAAAGGGAATTGATAACAGTAAAAGATGCCGTTTTTGCCTACCGGGCGCAGCGCGTCCTAAACGGTGCGACTTTATCGATTTGCAAGGGCGATTATTTGGGCTTAATCGGGCCCAACGGCTCGTCCAAGAGCACGCTTTTAAAGCTTATGCTCGGCGTGCTCAAGTTGCAGGGTGGCTCGATTAGGCTGTTCGATTCGCCGGTTGAACAGTTTTGCGACTGGGGCAAAATCGGCTATGTCGCTCAAAATGCCAATCAGGTCAATCAGGCGTTTCCAGCGACAGTTGAAGAAATTGTCAAAATAGGACTGTATCCCAATTTGGGACGGCTTAAGCGGACGACTGAAACGCATCGCAAACGCGTTGCAGAAGTGCTCGACATCGTCGAAATGGCGCATTTGAAACATCGCTTAATCGGCAACTTGTCGGGCGGTCAGCGCCAAAAAGTATTTATTGCGCGCGCCTTGGTCAGTTCACCGGAAATTATATTTTTAGATGAGCCCACGGTCGGCATCGACGCCGCCTCGCAAATTAAGTTTTACGATTTACTCGACAAATTGAATGCGCAGATGGGCGTGACGATTGTCATGGTGTCGCACGACATCGGCATCGTCAGCGAAAAGGTCACAAAAATTGCCTGTATGGAAAACGGACGCGTTTACATGCACGACGCCTGCTGTGCGCTACCGGTTGCGACTTTTATCGAACAGTTTTACGGCGATAAAATGCATTTAATGAAACATCATCACCACACGGTACAACTGGAAAGGGGCTAGTATGCTGGAAATGTTATCCTATAGTTTTATGCAGCGCGCCTTACTGGCCGGTTTAATCATCGGGCTAATTTGCCCGTCAATCGGCATATATCTAGTACTTCGGCGCATGTCGATGATTGGCGACAGCCTTTCGCACGTGGCGCTTTCCGGCGTCGCCGTCGGCATGCTGACGGGCACTTCGCCAATCGGCATGGCGCTCGTCTTTACGATTGGCGCGTCGCTTTTAGTCGATGTTTTAAGAAAGCACTTCAGGGCCTATGAAGAGCTCGCCATCGCCATTATTCTGTCGACCGGCATCGCGCTCGCCGTCGTCATCATTAGCATCGCGCGCTCCTTTAACGCGCAATTATACAGCTATTTATTTGGTAGCATTGCAACTGTGACGCGCCTTGACCTGTCGGTCATCATCGGCTTGAGCGTCGTCGTGATGTCGGCAATTGCCTATTATTATAAAGATTTATTTTACATTACGATGGACGAAACCAGTGCGCGCCTGGCCGGCGTACCAGTCAAATGGTTGAATCTACTCTTTGTCATCTTGGTTTCTTCGACGATTACGCTTTCGATGCGCATCGTCGGCATTTTACTAGTTTCTTCACTAATCGTCTTGCCGGTTGCGACCAGTCTGCAAGTCGCCAAGAGCTTTAAGCAAGCGTTTGCAGTGTCGATTGCGTCGGCGGAAGTATCTGTTTTTGCTGGTATCTTCTTCGCCTATCACTATGAACTGGCGTCCGGCGGTACTATTGTCTTATTCGCTGTCGCTCAACTGCTATTCATCTTAGTGGCAAAGTATCTATACAATCGCATAAAGAGGGGTGAAAATGAAAAAGAAGGAAGTGTATGATAAATTAAAGCGCCACGCCTTGAAGAGAACCAGTCAACGCGACGCCATTATCGACGTACTGCTGAGCAATCAGGATCGGCTGGTCACGGTTGAAGAAATAATGGCGGCACTGCAGGCGGGCGGCAACAGTCTTAACATCACCACTATATATCGCAATTTAGAGGCTTTGGCGCACGCCGACTTATTGCACCGCACGGTGTTAGAAGACCAAATGACCTATTTTAAACTGAGTTGTGACTGTGGTCACCACCACCATTTGATTTGCCGGCGCTGTGGCAAAATTGAAATCATCGACTATTGTCCATTGCAGTCGATTTACCCAATCACGCGTGCCAAAGGATTTTTTATCGAAGGGCATAAATTAGAAGTCTACGGCATTTGCCGAAAGTGTTTGCCGGCGCAGTTGATAGAATTGGAGTAGATGCTAGCCAATGGCGTTACTCACTTTATTGCGATTGGCGTATTGTAAAGATGACGCCTTAAGCGGGCACTGCAAAATATTATTTTTTTGTATTGTTTTTATGTGTGGAATTATAAATTTTTTAAAATAATCTGCAAATTTAGATCAATTGACTAAATTGCAGTGAAATTGAGCCCTTTGGCGCACAACTCAAATTGATTATCAACTAAAAATAGAAATATTATTAACAATGTCTACAATTTGTACTTTTCAAATGGTTCAACATTTGATATAACTATATGTGGAGTTAGTTATACTATTAACAG
>PDWI01009335.1_pt1 | contig 11299 bp, 12 predicted proteins | sample 1430891 | NCBI WGS metagenome assembly PDWI01 (sample SAMN01162508, study PRJNA174530) | Oral metagenome, whole genome shotgun sequencing project. | biome: Marine environment; feature: Marine mammal; material: Swab sample of the gingival sulcus; isolation source: swab sample of gingival sulcus... | reverse complement strand
GGATATTTCCGGCCGTGGAGTTGGCATGAATGTGGTCATGGAAACTGTTACAGAACTCAATGGTAATGTTATTATTAAAACAGAAAAGGGGCAGGGAACCAAGTTTGTTATGAGCTTCCCTCTCACCCTTGCAATTATTCAGGCGATCATGGTTAAGGTCAGGGAGGAATTCTATGCAATACCTCTTTCAGATGTAATTGAAACCATTAAGATTTCTGTGGGCGAAATCTCCACCATTGAAGATAATGAAGTTATAAATTTAAGGGGAGAGATTCTTTCTCTTCTTAGACTTCATGAATTTGTGGGCCTGGCCGGTTCTTTAGGAGGAGATGATGAAATTCCCGTAGTTGTGGTTAGCTATGGGAACCGCAAGATTGGTCTCATTGTTGATTCCCTTGAGGGAAAAATGGAGATTGTGATCAAATCGCTCGAGCAGAACTATGTCAATGTGAATGGAATTTCCGGAGCATCCATTCTTGGAGACGGAAGTATCTGTTTAATTCTCGATATTCAGACCATGATAGGCAGTATTATTGAACTTCAGGAAAAACTATCCGATGACGAAAGAAAAAAACTGATGATGATGCGTCATGGTGATCTTTATTCCTCACAGTATGACAAACCTCAATCACAAGAGGAGCACTCTTCCCCGGATGTAGTTGAATTAGAAGAGCTTCCTTCTACTGAAGATTTAGTTGAAACGGAAGAGCCTGATCTTGCCCAGGATGCCCTGGAAGACGAGGATTCTTCTTCGGATGTGGAGAGCATATCGCCAAGGGAGCAGTTTGAGGATACTTCCCTGGAAACTCCTGCAGTATCTTCCGTTGATTCCCAGGCGGCAGAAGAGTCCAATGACCTTTCCGATGTATTGCACCTTGATAATTCCTCCCATGACAAAGACAAAGAAGAACAGTTTAAGCACACTCCTGCCGAAAGCATCTTTGATCTTTTAATTGACCCGGATTCAGGAAAGAATGATTCTGTATTGAGTGGAACGGGAAAGGGGGCAGGTATAGATAGTTCTGTCTCTGAATCGGAAGATAAAGAGCCTCTGCCTCGCAGTGATGAAGAAATTGACGAAGAGGTAAAGGGTGCCCTGGAGGATTTTAAAGATGAATTGAAGGCTAATATCTCCTCTGTTGTTGATTCAGGAGCCTCGGATGCCCATGTTAATTCTGAACTTGGTATAACCCAAGAGGAAATAAATCAGTTTAACCTCGTTTCCAATATCGGAGTTGCAATTGCTGCTGAGTCCTTGTCAAGGATTCTGGGAAAGCGTATTGACCTATCAATACCTGAGGTGAAAATTTCTCCCATTGAGAATATTCCGGGCTTACTGGGCGACCTGAATGATGTTTATTTCGGAGTTTTGCTTGACATGGAAGGAGATGTGGAAGGTACTCTTCTTTTTGCCCTTAAAGAAAGTGTTGGCTTAAAGTTAATCGGGCTTCTCTATGGAGATGACGGTGAAAAGAGAAGTGAACTTGATGAAGACGGCATTTCCGCTCTGAAAGAGCTGACGAATATTTTAGGAGCTTCTGTTATAAATGTATATGCAGAGAAGGGAAATTTGATGGTCAAACCCGATGTACCTATTTTTGGTCATGACTTTTTACAGTCTCTCATAGATTCAGTTCTTGTTGTCCAGAGTATGAGCAGTGAGTATGCCATTGTCATGGAAACTGCATTTTTCTTTGAAGACGATGAAATTATGGGAACTTTAATGGTTCTTCCCAAGGCTGAATCAATGAAGGTCCTTGTTAATGCAATGATGAAGAATGATTCTCAAGAGTAATAAAAGATTGATTCTTTCTTTGGAAAATAATAAGGTCAGAAAAGTTTTTGTAAAAAAGTTTTATTTTTTTTATAAAATATTGACATAAAGACGGTTGAAAAGTAACTTTAAATAAAATTCGATGGAGTTTTAAAATGGCAAGAGTCCTAGTTGTAGATGATGCAAAGTTTATGAGAACTTTGGTGAAAGACGCTCTCATTCCCACCGGGCATGAGATAGTAGGCGAAGCTGAAAATGGCAACGAGGCTGTTGAGCTTTATACTGAGCTTAAACCTGATCTCGTTACAATGGACATAACCATGCGTGAAAAAGATGGAATTGAAGCTGCGGGAGAGATCCTTGCCATGGATTCCGGGGCAAGGATCATAATGGTTACTGCCCTTGGTCAGGAAAGTCTTCTCACAAAGGCGATTAAGCTGGGGGTTAAGGATTTTGTTGTGAAACCATTCCCTCCTGAGAGGCTTCAGAAGGCCGCGGAAAAAGCCCTGGCCTAAGAGTTTAATGGGCCGCAACTCTGCCTTTATCTTTGGGAGTTGCATTTCTTGTAAATTGACCTGGAAAAATGTCTGTTAATTTAGAAATAAGCAATCATAATTCAGAACCAGACTATGTAGTTAATATTGAGAAGTTCAATGGACCATTGGATGTCCTATGGAATTTAATTAAAAAATCTAAAATTGATATTACGGAAATATCAATTTCCGAAATTACCGAGCAATATATTGACTTTTTAAAGGTCATGGAAAAAATGGATGTTAAACTTGCATCCGAGTTTATCATGCTTGCTTCGGATTTATTGTTTTATAAGAGCAGGGCATTACTGCCCTCCGGGGAAGTGGATGATGAGTACTTTACACAGCCCCTGCCTCCTGAACTCATAGAGAAACTCCTTGAGTATAAAAAATATCAAATGGTTTCTGAAACACTCAAAGAGAATTTTTCAAAACAAAATGATGTATATGTCAGGGAAAATGATCTAAGGGAACTGGGCGAGGAGGAGTATTATTTTGATGTTTCTCTTTTTGCTTTGCTGAAGGCTTTTTCCAATATTTTGAATGAATCTGTGGAGATTGACTCCCGGGAAATTGTATTTGATGAAATTCTCGTCAGTGACAAAATTGATTTTATAGTAGATATGTTGAAAGAAAAAGAAAAAATTGTTTTTTTTGACATCTTTCCCGACAGACCATCCAGAGCGGAAATAATAGCTTCCTTTCTTGCCATTCTTGAAATGTCAAAAACCGGAATGATACGGCTGGGACAGGATAAAATTTTTGGAGATATTTTTATTTTTAGACAATTTGCTTCGCAGCAGATAACTCACTAGATTTTGATAAGGCTTTATATGACAGATAAAAACAGCAATGACTTCATTGAAAATGGCGAAGATAATGAAAATGTGGGTGAGCATGATCTCATGGGGCTGTTTGAGGCGGTTTTTTTTCTCAGCAATGATCCTGTTCCCATAAGTTTTTTTGTGAAGCACTTTATGGTCGACCCCACTCAGGCCAAAATTATTATAGATAGCCTGGTTGATGAATATGAAGAAAGAGACGGGGGAATTAGACTCTCGGAACTGTCCACGGGATATCAATTTGTTACCAATGCCCGGTATGCAGAGCAGTTAAGGCATGCCATGGGGCTGAAAAAAAGGGAAAGTCTTTCCCGTGGAATGCTCGAAACTCTCTCCATCGTGGCTTATAAACAGCCTCTGGTAATTGCAGAAATAGATGAATTGCGTGGAGCTTCATCAAGGGTGATGATCGCTAATCTCATGCGTAGAAATCTTGTGAAACCCGTGGGGAGAATGGATCTTCCCGGTCGTCCTCTGGCCTACGGAACAACCGATGAGTTTTTGAGGTATTTTGGTCTTAACAAGCTTTCCGATTTGCCAAAGCTCTCTGAAATTAAAGAGTTTTCACTGGATAGCGAGGGATATGAATAGAGAGAAGAGTATAGTTATTGCTGTTGACGGGCCTGCCGGATCAGGTAAGAGTTCTGTCTGTCGCCAGGTGGCTCTGGAGCTTGGAATAAAATATGTGGATTCCGGGGCTCTTTACCGTTCTATCACCTTTTTTTATTTGAATAAATATGGATCAGTTGGCGAAATTGACGATCTTGAAGCCGACTTGGCCCACATAAACATTGTCCAAAATTTTAATGACAATGGAACTATCGAGATGTTTTTAAATAGCCAGAATGTCAGCCGTGAGATTCGAGATGAAACCATAACAAAGAATATCGGATTTTTTTCGGATAAACCTGTTGTTCGGGATTTTGTTACCACGTTGCTTCGAGCCTGGGGGGAAAGTACTTCCATTATTATGGACGGCAGGGATATTGGAAGTGTTGTTTTTCCCCATGCCCATCTTAAGGTCTATCTGGATGCCTCTGTAGATATTAGAGCTCGGAGAAGGGTAAAAGAATATGTTGAAATGGGAAAAAAAGTTGACGAAAAATCAATTAGAAATCAGATTATACAGCGTGACTTCGAAGATATGAATAGGGAGTTTGGTGCTCTGAAAAAGGCTCCCGATGCCGTATTTTTAGATTCTTCGGATATGTCATTTCGAGAAGTTGTAGATGTTTTGAAGAGTAAAATAGAAGTCGTCAGAGAGCAGACAAGTTAAAAAAGAACCTCCTACATTATCAAATGACAGTTGGTATGTTTTCAATACTGAAAGTTTAAAGAGTTTTATGATAAGGGTAATATGATGAGTCAATTTACAGAAGATACTTTTGAAACTATTGACATGGAAACGGTCGCTGATACCGCCCTGGATACCTTCACCCAGGGGATGATTGTAAAAGGCACAGTGGTGACACTGGATTCAGATTATGCCTATGTCAGCGTTGGAGCCAAGTCCGATGGTCAAATTTCGCTTCAAGATTTCGATGAATTGCCCTCGGTTGGAGATTCCTTTGAGGTAAAACTCATCAGTAAAAAATTGGTGGATGGGGTTTATGTCTTCTCAAAAAAAGAAGCGGACAGAGAAAGGGAGTGGAACAAATTCCTTAATTATTTTAACGGTGGTGCGAAGAAAATAACCGGTCGCATCATCTCTTCATCAAAAAGTGGCAAAGTTGTTAGATGTCTCGGGATTGATGCCTTTTTACCCTCTTCTCTTTCTTCAGATCTCATTGGAGTTTCTAAATCCGATGAAGAATATGAATTTGTAATAAAGACAGTTGATCTTAAGAAAAAATCTCTTGTTCTGTCCAGAAAAGATTTTATTGAAGAGATGATGGCGGAGCGTTGGTCTTCTTTTCTTGGTAAATATAAGGAGGGAGATGTTACTCAGGGAGAGGTTGTTAAACTCATTGCTTCCGGGGCAATTGTTCGTGTAGATGGTATTGATGCCCTCCTTCATCGAAATAACATGTCCTGGAAAAAGGTCTTTGATAAAAGAAAAATTTTAAGCTTGGGAGATATTCGGGATTTTAAAATTCTTAGTATAAATGAAGAAGAGCGAAAAATTTCTCTGGGCTTGAAGCAGATGGTTGAGGATCCCTGGAATAATGCAGAAAATAAGTATGCGCCCGGCACTGAAGTTCAGGGAACTGTTGTTACCCTGGTTTCCTTTGGAGCCTTTGTTGATCTTGGTGATGAAATTGAGGGATTTTTGAGTAATTCCGAGATTTCATGGACTAAAAAGAGCGTAGAGGTGAAGAGTCTTTTCGAAGAAGGTCAGAGAGTTAAGCTGGTTGTTCTGGATCTTGATGTAGAAAATCGTAAAATTGCTCTGGGCTATAAGCAACTTTTCCCCAATCCCTGGGATTCCATAGACAGCCGATTCCCCCTGGGCTCTGTTCATAAAAATAAAATTAAAAAAATTGTTAAGTTTGGTCTCTTTGTTGGTTTGGAAGAAGGTATTGACGGACTCATTCATGTCAGTGATATTACCTGGGATGATAATGGTCCTGATTTGAATAGCCAATTTAAGGAGGGGGATGAAGTTGAGTTTAAAATACTGGATATAAAGAAAAATGAGATGCGGGTTTCCTGTGGAATAAAGCAACTTACTAAATCTCCATGGGAAATAATAAAAGAGAAGTATCCTGCCAAGACAAAGGTTCAGGGGACTATTTCCGGCATAACTGACTTTGGAGTTTTTGTGAAACTTGAGGATAATGTTGAAGGGCTTGTACACATTTCCGAAATATCCAAAAGACATATTGAAAATATAAAAGATTATTTTACAATAGGGGATCCCGTTGATGCCGTGGTTCTTGATGTGGATGTGAGAAAAAAACGGCTTTCTTTGAGTATTAAACACTATGAACTAATCTCAGAGCAGGAAGAATTAAATAATATTTTAAACAAAACCAGCCCCAGTACCGTTACCTTAGGGGAAATGATAAATATCGATTTTGGAGAGAAAAAATAGATGACCGTTAAAAAAGATGAAGTAACAATAAAAAGAAATATTATTGAGCAAGACCTAATGCTTGCAAAGAAATTTATTAAGACTAATCGCAAAAAGGTTACTTTATTTTCCATGTTGGCGCTGGGCATTGTAATAGCCCTTGCTTCTGCCTTTGTTGTTGTTAACACCATTGCTGAAAAGAATCTCTCTGAATATGAGTCCATAGTGGAAAAATACCGTGAAAATTTTGATGACAAGAAGGCACAGGAAAGTGCTATCAAGAAACTAACTGAACTTACTCAAAGGTCAGGTATAGGCATTGCCATTGATCTTGCTTACTATGAACTGGGTAATATTTATTTTGATCAAAAGGATTATAAAAAAGCTGCAGAAAATTTTAAACTTTTTCTTCAGTCGGGAAGCAGTGAAGAGCTTCTGTCTCCTCTTGTGGCAAATAAAATGGCAATAGCTCTGGAAGAATCAGGAGATATTGATGGAGCATTGAAAATTCTTTCAGAGCTTGATTCCCGGGATGGCAAGACAATTGTCAGTGACCAGGTTGTATATAACCTGGGCAGGCTTTATCTTAAAAAAGGCGATAAAAGTAAGGCAAAGGCGGCTTTTGAAAGGGTGATTCAGGCATTTCCCGGTTCCATTGTTTCTGTCAGGGCAAAGGAAAGAATTTTTCTTATTGACAGTAAATGATTATATTTTAACAGTAGTTTATTAAATTCGTTTTGTTTTGTTGACAATAGCGGGTTTATCGTTGTTTTGTATAAAATAATGTTATAAAAAAATGATTATATATGGAGTGGCAAAGTGGCTGTACCAAAGAGAAGAAAATCGAAGTCTAAATCACGTATGAGAAGGTCTCATGATGCTATTGGAGTACCTAATTTGAGACCCTGTCCTAAATGTAATGCCTATGTTGCCCCGCACAGGGTATGTTCGGAATGTGGCTATTATAAAGATCAGCTTGTCATTGAAAAAAAAGTTAAGATAAGTGAATAATGTTTTTTCTTTGATCTGATTAGAGGAAGGATCTTTTTTTAAAGGTCCTTTTTTTATTATGAGATATTTTTTTGGGAGTACTCCAAATAAAATCGTTACTGTGGCTATATTATCTTGACATCAGAGATTTTTAAGCTATATTAGTATGTAAGTGTGAAGGGAGCTAATATGTCTGAAATTACAGAAGCTATTAATCAAATTCTCATTGATAAACTTGATCTCAAGGAGAGAACTGTTTCAGAGGAGTCAACTCTCTTTGATGATATAGGTATTGATTCCATAGATTTTGTTGATTTGATCATAAGCTTTGAGGTTCGGTTTGGAATAGAAATAGCAGATGAGGATGTGGAGCGTTTTGTCACTCTTGGAGATCTTCACCACTATATTGAGAAGAAAGTAAATGAAATCTGAGAGTTTTTTGAGTATATGATTAAAAAAATAAGAAAGTATCGCCACAATGCCCGAATTCATACCAAGGAGCTTAATAAGCTTCAGAAAATCATCAATGTTAAGTTCAAAAATAAAACCCTTCTGAGTAATGCCCTGATTCATAGATCCTATGTGAATGAAGCAGGTAATGGGGGAGTCCAGGATAATGAGCGACTGGAATATCTTGGAGACTCTGTTCTGGGGTTGGTTATAAATGAATATCTTTTTAAGCGATTTGACAGCTATCCTGAGGGTGATTTGGCAAAAATCAAGTCTGCAGTAGTTTCAGAGGCCACTCTCGCCGGGGTTGCCCGTAAAATTGATCTGGGCGGTTTTCTTTTCATGGGCAAGGGGGAAGAGCAAAGCGGAGGAAGAGATAGGTCTTCCATTCTTGCAAATTCTTTGGAAGCCCTCATAGGTGCAGTCTATCTTGACTCCGGTCTTAAAGAATCAAGAAAATTCATTCTGTCAATTTTGAAAAAAGATGTGGAAAGAATAGACAGTATGAGCTATATGCGAGACCCCAAAACTACACTACAGGAATATGTTCAGAAAAAGTACAAGAATCGTCCAATATATGAGGTTGTGGGAGAGTATGGTCCTGACCATAAAAAGGAGTTTGTTGTCTCTTTGATTATAAATGGCAGTGAAGCGGCAAGGGGGAGAGGAAGCAGCAAGAGGAAGGCTGAAATGCTTGCTGCCGAGGAAGTTTTGAAAAGAATTAATAATGGGGGTTCTTTCTAGTGGAGCCCAGCAGCAATATTAGAATTCGTGTGGCAGGAGTAATCTTTTCCAATAATAAGATTTTGCTCATAGCACATAAAAAATGTAATGATGTCTACTGGCTTCTTCCCGGTGGCGGCGTCGACTATGGGGAGTCGCTCACAGAAGCTCTTGAAAGAGAGTTAATGGAGGAGCTGAACATTAAAGTAGCTGTTCAAAACATTGCTCTTATCTCTGATTCCATTGACCCTTCAGGAGAGAGGCATGTCTTGAATATCTGTTTTTATTGCGATATTGAATCAGGAGAAATGAAATTAGGAGCTGAAGACAGGCTTCATGATTTTTCCTTTTTCTCACAAACTGATATTTTGAATCTGACAATTCATCCTCCCATCAATAATAAACTTTCGGAACTTTTTGACCGCAATACACAGTGTTGTTATGTGGGTAAAATTTGGAGATAATTCTGCATGCTTGGACAAATACATTATTCCGTTAGCGACATGGGAGGGATAAAGGTTCTTGATTTATCAGGAAGCCTTACTGTTCTATCCGCAATGGATTTTTTAGTAGTCACGGAAAAATTTTTGACTAAAGAGAGCCTGGTTATTAACTTGGAAAATATTAATTTTGTAACTGTGGCAGGTCTCAATTCCCTTTTGCGTTTAAACTACTATGCCAAGGAAAGAGAGAAGAGGATTATTTTTCTATATCCGCCTGATAATTTACAGGATCTCATAAATAATTCTGATAATTACGGTTACCTCACCTTTGCCCACAGCATTGAAGAGTGTAAGACTAAACTTGAGTTTTTTGGCTGACTATATGTTTTCCAAAAGTTGAATTTCCGGTTTTGATGTTATTATATTTCTGGAAATAGAAACTTCCACTTCAAAAATATTCTTTATTAAATTTTCATCTATCTCTTCGGGAATAAATTCCCCCTGTGTTTCTCCATTCTTTAGAAAGACTATTTTATCGCAGAATGTGAATAGGAAATTGAGATTGTTTGATTCCATGACAATTGTTGCTTTTTTTCTAAAGATTAGCTGCTTTAAAACCAGTTTGATCAAAGAATACTCATTGGGGTTGAGGTGCTCTTCCGGTGAGCATAGAAAAATTCCCGGAGTCTCCATGTTAATGGTCCGGGCAATCAGGGCGAGTTGAAACATTGATGCGGAAATGTTGCGCAATTTTTCACCTTTTAGTTTCTCCAGTCGTAAGTCGTGGATAATATTTTCAGTCATATCTCTGTCATTCCGGCTGTATGGTGATAGGGGCTTTCTGAAACGCTCTCTGCCAGATAAAATGAAGTCGAAAAGTGATGCCTCTGTGTTTATGGGGCATCCGTGATAATAGTTCAATACTGAAACCAAGTTCTTTTTTTCTTTGCTTTTCATGGATAAGATGTCTTTGCCGGTTATTTCCATTGAGCCCGTTGGTTTTCCCTCCCTTTGTATGGGAAGGGTCAGCAGCATTGTTTTACCGCTTCCCGCAGGACCTGATATTCCTGTTATTTCACCACTGTTACAAGAAAAGTGGATATTTTTGAGAATATTCCTGTCTTTTATGTTGAGGGATATGTCTTTAAATTTTATCACTTTTTTCAATTTTTTTGGGGGCTTCCCCGGAGTTTTGTTTCGCGGATTTTTCTATCTCGGTAATAATTTTTTTCAGACGAGGGTCTTCTAAGGCGAGTTTTTTTAACTCTGAATTGATTATGAGTGTTTGCAGGAGGTTCTTCGCCTGCTCCTTTCTGCCGGAACGGGAATATGCCTTGGCCAGTATTAGCCTATCCTGACTATCTATGGAGAGTTTTCCAAATATTTCAATGGACTCTTCATATTTGGAGAGATAAAAATATGAGCGAGCCATTGTCAGCATTGTGGCATAGTCGTTTGAATAGGAGATGAGTTTTTTCCCCACTTCAATTGCCCTTGAATACTGCTTTTTTTCAAATAGAGCCTTGAGGAGAATTTTCATGGCTCGGTCATATTTTTTAAATTTATCATCGTCTTGGTTTTTTATCTTATCGAAGAGTCTATTGAAATATGACACATAGCGCCAGTCCCTTTGGTGGTAGTAGATGCTGCCCGTTTGAAATAGAACCGAGTTGTCATCCCGTGATATGCGGGCAGCCTTTTTCAAAACATTCAGGGCATGGTCAAATTTTGACTGCTTTATGTATGAGGCAGAAAGGAGAAGGTGAACACTGAGGTCTCCCCTCATCTTTTGAACTGCAAATTTCAAATCGGATTCTGCTGCGTCATAGTTGCCCGTATGGTAGTGGCATTTCCCCCGTTTGAGAATTGTTTTATTGTACAGGGACTTGGAAATAAATCCAAAATCTATTACCGATGTGAAATTTGCAGCTGCACTCCGGTAGTTGCTGTTCTTGTAGTTTATTTCGCCCAGTATTAACTGAATTTCGGCATAGTAGGGGATACGGTAGGCTATTTCGCTTAGATATTGCAGGGTCAGAGATTCATCATTATTGTTGTAGGCTTCCATTCCCAGCTCAAATTTGGGAGCCATAAAGGAGCTGTCCAGAGCTGAGGCTTCTTTGAATAGAGATTTGGCTTCTTCTGCCTTACCTCGTTTCAATGCCTTTTGTCCCTCCTTAAATTTTTGGATTGCCTCCTTGTTCCCTGTCCAGAGCATTCGGTTTATCAGGCTCTCTACTTTCTTTTTAGCTGAACTGTCCCGGGTTTTACGCCACATCTCACGGCAATAGTGAACAACCTTGTTGAAATCCCGTTTCTCTTCGGTGAGCACAATTAGATTCCAGTAGGCATTTACCATATATTTCCGTGTCATTCTTTTGGAAACGGCCTGTTCATAGTATTTGTAGGCTTCATCGTAGTTTTTTTGAATCTTTTCAATTTCACCCATGAAATAGTAGGCATCACCTCTGTCATATTTTTCAATGTCTTTTAAGAAATATTCCTTTGCCTTGTCATAGTTGCGGTAAATA